>ENA-ORDA01000912-ORDA01000912.1-marine-metagenome-genome-assembly--contig:-NODE-912-length-27341-cov-4.427230_pt1 | contig 27341 bp, 19 predicted proteins | sample MGYA00237778_ERZ508506 | MGnify/ENA primary metagenome ERZ508506 (study PRJEB26177, sample SAMN06267891) | marine metagenome | isolation source: Monterey Bay, California, USA | place: Pacific... | reverse complement strand
CTGCCGACGTCAACTTCAATGCTTTGACCGATGTAGATGTAGCAGATGTTGCAATCAGCAATCAGGATAACGACGCGCCAGGAATTGTATTGTCTCTCCTGAATAATAACTTTTTTGCTTCTGAGAATGGATTAGTAGTTACGGTTCAATTTCGTTTATTGTCTTTCCCCTCTGGTGGGGAAGATGTGGTTGTCCCGTTATCGTTAAGTGGCGATGTTGACGAGGTAACACTCAGTGCAAACAGTATTACAATATCTGCTGCAAATTGGAATAATCCTTCTGCAAATCAAATTACACTAACCGGTATTGATGATTTTCTTATTGATGGAACGCGTACCATCACCTTAATTACAGGAGATCCATCTAGCGCAGAAGCTCCACACAATAATCTAGATGCAGATGATGTTGCCGATCTAACGATCTATAATTTAGATAATGATTCTCCTGGATTATTGATTACCCTCCCAGGAATTGTCTCAGAAAACGTTAGCAGCACAAACTTTACGGTTGTTTTAGCGTCAGATGTTGTAACACCAACGACCATTAATCTTATTGTTGATGACTCTTCGGAATTATCAGTTGATGTTACAGAATTGGTTTTCACATCGGCTAATTGGAACATTCCCCAACAAGTAACTGTCTTCGGAGTTGACGACTCTATAATTGACGGTGATATAGTTTCGGACATTTATCTTAGAATAGACCCTGTAAAGAGTGACCCCGTTTACGCAAGTCTAATGGATTATGTTGTTATGGTATTGAATCTTGATAATGATATTGATCAAGATGGAGATGGAGTTTTTGATGCAGTAGATAATTGTATCACTACTGCTAACCTAAACCAAGAAGATTTTGATTTAGACGGTATAGGAGATGCTTGTGATGTTGATATTGACGGAGATGGAGTTTTAAATTCAAAGGAACTGGCAGACAGTACAGATCCGAATGATGCTTGCTCTTTCATGTTCCAAAGCATAACCCTTCCAGTTTTAGGAACAGGTGATTGTGATGGAGACGGATTAATTAACCGTATTGATGTTGATGATGACAATGACGGAATTTTAGATGTAGACGAGCTTTTTGAAGATCTTGATTTGGATGGTATTCCAAATACTTTTGATCTTGATAGTGATGGTGATGGATGTTTCGATACCCTTGAAGCTTCTTATACCGATGCAGATGACAACGGGCTTTTGGGATCGGGCTTACTAGTGACGAATTTAGTTGGTCAAGTAATGAATCAAGGAGGGTATACAACTGCATCGGACAATAATGCCAATGGCATTCCAGAATATAAAGAAGCTAATGATGCAATCCGATTTGAAACAGAGCTTCAATCGAATACGTTCTTCGATGGAAATAGAATGTCCCTTTCGGTTGGGGTACCCTTCGGGTCAGAAGTTTCTTATCAATGGCAAATCAACACGGGTACAGAAGCACTTCCTCTTTGGGTAAATGTAGAGGGAAACATTATGTATTCTGGAACACAAAGCTCCCAGATGAACATTGATAACGCTACGGCCTCAATTATCGGAAATCAATACCGCGTTTTGGCTACCAACCTAACGCTTAGCTGTCAAGAAACGATGATTTCATCAACTGAAATAGTGCTCGCAGATCTAAAGATTCCCTCGGCGTTCTCGCCAGATGGAGATGGGGTTAACGATACTTGGGAAATTCAAGGGCTGAATTTTAAAGGAGCTTATGAGTTGACTATTTTTAATCGTTGGGAAAATATAGTTTTTACTACCAACGATTACCAAAACGATTGGGCAGGGACCTCCACCATTTCAAGTTTTATGTCATCATCGAACGAGGTTCCCGATGGAGTATACTTCTATTGGATAACTTGGGCAGATGGAACGCCACCCATATCGGGTTACATATACATTAAAAGATGAACGAGTTGATGAAACATACACTTTTGCTTTTTGGCATACTGTTTAGTATGAGCTTTTCTTTTGCTCAACAGGACTCAAATTTCAGTCAGTATATGTTCAATCAACAAATCATTAACCCTGCATATTCAGGGGCTCGTGGATTGATAAGTTTCACATCAATTGTACGTTCTCAATGGTCGGGTATCGAAGGCGCTCCATTGACACAGACATTGTCTTTTAATATGCCCATTACTTCTAAGAAATTAGGATTCGGATTGAGTGTTTTAAACGATAAAATTGGACCAATCAGTTCAACATCTTTTGATATTGACCTTGCATATCACCTGCGTTTGAATAGAAAAGATCATCGACTTTCTATTGGATTAAAGGCAGGCGCACTGAGCTATCTTTTGGACTCCGATAAAGTAAATACATTCACATCTGATGATCCATCATTTGAGCCAGACTTAGATCGAAAATTAATTCCTAATATTGGCTTTGGGGTTTATTATTATACTCAAAATTTTTATTTAGGATTTGCAGTTCCAAAGTTAATAGAGAGTACAAACTTTAAAATCGAACGCCACGCATATTTTCTTGTAGGTGGTCTATTCAATGTGAATAAGAATTTCATGCTGAAACCTAGTTTGATGTATAAACAAACGAAATCAATCGCAGCTTTCGATGCTTCAGTTTTAGGAATTGTAAACGAGCTATTTTGGATTGGAATTCAGGTAAGAGATGTTGTTGATACCACTAGTTTTAATCTAGCAAGTAACCTGGGTACAACAGCTTTATTTGGCTTGAGCCTAGGTGAACGATTTTCAGTAGGATATTCCTATGGAATTCCATCTTCAATGACCAATAAAGGGTTCAATTCGTCAACTCATGAACTCATGCTGCGATATGATTTGTCTGCACGAGTAAAAGGGTATTTACGTTCTCCAAGATTCTTTTAACTATGAAAAAAACACTCCTTACATCTGTTATTCTCTTTTTTGGAACACTTAGCTTATTAGGGCAAGAAGAAAGCACCCAACTAGTTTCTGAGAATTGGGGTGATTACTATTTTGTAAATCAAAATCACGAAAAGGCAGTAAACTTTTATGCTCGTTTCAAGGATTCTATCCGCATCGATACTAGGCGAAATTGGGCTTTAGCATTAAGTGAACTGAATAAAAAATCTGAAGCCAAAATGCAGTATGCTGTTGTTGCCAATTCTGTTGAAGCTCGGGTTGAAGATTATTATTTATATGCAGGCTTATTGTACGATGAAAAGCAATTGGCTAGGGAATACAGAGATAAATCTTTTCGTTTGCCTTGGTCAAAACTGAGCCTCTTTGAAAAGGATAGTTTATTATTCAAAAAACGTTTTGATCAAGAAGCTTACTCAATTAATTCTCTGAAAGGTAATACCAAGAGTTCTGAGTTTGGTATGCTGTTTTTAACAGAAGAAGAAAAAAGCACTGTCTTTTACTTGTCTGAACAAGATAGATCAAAGGCAAGTGAAAAGGTTTTGAAACGCATCAAAACAGATTATCCAATTTATAATTTTCACGAAGGTGTCTTCGATAAAACTAGTTTCACATTATCTAATCAGGAAGATATTAGTAATTCAATAAATTCACTTTTTCAAGAGGGTTCAGCTAGTTTTCATATAGCCTTGGGCCAATTGTATTTCACTAGAAGTGCTAGCAAACTTGATAAGAAGAAAACGGTTCAGTTGAATTTGTATCAAATTCAACTGTCAGACCTAAATCTGAATAAAGCACCTACTGCATTACCTTTCAATGTTCAAGAGTTTTCGACAATGCATCCTAGCATTAATAAGGCAGGGACTGTATTGTATTTTGCGAGTGATCGTCCTGGTGGTTTTGGCGGAATGGATTTATATCGTGTGAATATTGAGGATGGTGCTTTTTCAGACCCTGTTAATTTGGGAGCAGACATCAATACAGCTGGGGACGAAGTTTTTCCATTTGCTTATAGCGATCAGTTTATGTTTTATTCTTCTAATGGGAAAGAGGGTGCAGGTATGATGGATGTTTACTTAGCTGAAAACCGATATGAGAACCGATGGGAAACCCATGTTCTCGGAGCTGGAATTAATTCTGATGAAGATGATTTTTCTTTTGGATTGAATGAAAACTTGTCACTAGGGTATTTTGCATCAAACAGAAAAGACGGTCAAGGCGCAGATGACTTGTATGCATTTAATTTTGCTCCTGTAATTCAGGGGATTCGAGATCGCTACCAATATATCCCTTCAGACACCTTAGTAGTTGCACTAAATCATGTTCTGGTGAATGATCAATTAAGCTTAGAACAACAAGACCCGTTACAACGTTTGATTAAAAAAGAAGCTGAACTTACCTTATCGCCAGTTTTTGGAACATTAGAATTGAATAAAAACGGTTCTTTTTTATATAAAAATACACAGCCTACTCAGGCGAAAGATTCTTTTGCATACCGATTAACCAGTGACAAGGGAGTTTCAGAATCCATCTGGGTGAATCTCGATCGAGCATTGGTGGATAAAGAAGATCTTAATCCAATATTGGCAGATGCATTTTTACCAATATTTTATAACCTAGATGAGAGTTCAATTTTAACAACTTATCTGGATCGAGTCAATAAGGTTGTGGCGGTTATGCAGGCAAACCCAACCCTTGAGGTTGAACTTAGTTCTTTTACAGATTGCAGAGGGTCTTTGGAGTATAACCTGGCTCTTTCGGATCGCAGAACTCAAGCAATTATCAACTATATTCAAAAACGCATTTCTAACCCACAACGTATTTATGGAAAAGGATACGGAGAAGATTTAACTAAAACGGACTTTAGAAAAGATTTTGCTTTAGTTGCTGGAAGTTTTCGCGAGCCTGAGAATGCTAATATTATAATAGATCAACTGAGAAGTAAAGGTTATAATCCAATCAAACAAACTGTTGGTTCAAGCGTTAGAGTACTTGTTTCTCAGCAAGATTCTAAAGCTGAGGCAAATCATTCTAAGAACGAATTAAAAGAAATAGGAATCGATACATGGATAGTTGTCAACCCATGTATTCAGGTTTCAGAAGAAGAACACCAGCAAAAAAGAAGAACAGATTTTAAGGTCATTAGGCTGTAGCAGAAAATAGCTCTTCAGGGATTTAAAAGTAAATTGTTTTTACTTATTTATCGAACAAAGTTAGTTGTAAACACATCTCTAATAATAATGTTATACGCCTAATTAAGGCATTTCACTCTGACTTTTTTTCAAAAAAAGCTTCAACGTATCTATTGGAATTCATTAGTATGATACAACGAGAATGTTTCGAATTCTTACAATTTAAATTATCATTATCAGTTCCTAAGAACCTACAAAACGTAGATCCTTCATCGGGTACTGCTGATAATGTTAATTGAGCTCCTTCATTATAAGTTCCACTAGCTTCTGGTGTTACTGACCCTCCTTCTGAAGTGTTAACAGTTAAGTTGTATTGAGTTCGATCTTGAGATTCTGATTCTTGATCTTCAGTAGAACAGCTGAAAATCATCGCAATGGAAAGAAGCGAAATTGTAATGAATGAAGAGGAAAGCGTTTTCATTTTAATTATAGTTAACAATTTTCAAACATAAAAAAATAATTGTAAAATCACAAATTCCAGAATTTGATGATGAAGAGGATTTTTGATTTAAACACTTTATATCAATGAGTTTACTACAAAAAAAAGCAATCATTTCTGATTGCTTTTTATTAGTAGCGGGAGTAGGACTCGAACCTACGACCTTCGGGTTATGAGCCCGACGAGCTACCTACTGCTCTATCCCGCGATCTGAGTGCAAATATATAAACTTATTCTACAACAAACAACATACTTCTTCGGAACTATGTACATTTGTGCAAAATATATGGAAAAACACAAATCAGGTTTTGTTACCATCGTCGGAAATCCCAATGTAGGAAAATCTACCTTGATGAACGCATGGGTCGGTGAACGCCTCTCCATCATCACTTCAAAGGCCCAAACAACTCGTCATCGAATTTTAGGGATTATCAATGGTGATGATTATCAGATGGTGCTTTCTGATACACCTGGTGTAATCAAACCCAGTTACGAAATGCAATCGTCTATGATGGCTTTCGTGAAAGGGGCTCTCGAAGATGCAGACATATTAATTTATATGGTTGAAATTGGAGAAAAGGAAATGAAAGATGCCGACTTTTTTGAAAAAATCAAAGGTTCTAAAATTCCTCTTCTATTGTTGATCAACAAGATTGACACCGCAGATCAAGAAACCTTGATGACTACAATAGCTTTTTGGAAAGAAATGCTGCCTATGGCAGAGGTTTTTCCGATCTCAGCTATTACAGGTTTTTCTGTTAAAGAAGTTTTGGATTATATTATTGAAAAACTTCCTGAAGGACCCGCCTATTATCCTAAAGATCAACTGACGGACAAACCAGAACGTTTTTTCGTTAATGAAGCCATCCGCGAGCAGATTTTACAGTACTATTCCAAAGAAATACCGTACTCGGTAGAGGTTGATACAGAAGATTTTTTCGAAGAAGACAAAATAATCAAGATACGTTCGGTTATTATGGTTGAACGCGATACCCAAAAAGGAATTATTATCGGCCACAAAGGAACTGCTCTTAAGCGAGTAGGAGTAGGGGCTCGAAAAACACTTCAAGCTTTTTTTGGTAAAAAAGTTCACTTGGAATTATATGTAAAAGTCAACAAAGACTGGCGAAATAATGTAGCACAGCTCAAACGCTTTGGTTACAAACATTAAAAAGGATTCCTCTTCAATAAACACCCTTTAATCCTTGCAAAAAGGTTATTTTTGCAATTCAAAAAATAATTCAAATGAGCGCAATTGTAGCCATAGTGGGAAGGCCCAATGTTGGAAAATCGACTTTTTTCAATCGAATGATTCAAAAAAGAGAAGCGATTGTTGATGCTGTAAGCGGGGTAACTCGTGATCGACATTACGGAAAAACAGACTGGAACGGAAGAGATTTTTCATTAATCGATACGGGAGGTTATGTAGTTGGAAGTGATGATGTTTTTGAAAAAGAAATTGACAAACAAGTAGAACTAGCCATTGAAGAAGCAGATGCCATTATTTTTATGGTTGAAGTTGAAACTGGAGTTACCGGTATGGATGAAGAAGTTGCTCAGTTACTTCGTCGTTCTCGTAAACCTGTATTTCTTGCTGTTAATAAAGTAGATAACGCCATGCGTCAGGATGGTGCGGTTGAGTTTTATAGCCTTGGATTCGAAAAAATATATCCTATTTCGGGGAACAATGGAGGTGGTTCAGGGGAATTGCTTGACGACCTTGTAAAATCTCTTCCAGAAGAAACCGATACAAATGACGACGACGTGCCGCGTTTTGCAGTTGTTGGACGTCCCAATGCTGGAAAATCGTCTTTCATCAATTCGTTGATTGGAGAAGATCGTTATATAGTAACCGATATTGCAGGAACTACTCGTGATAGTATTGATACGCGTTATAACCGTTTCGGCTTTGAATTTAATTTAATCGATACCGCTGGAATCCGTCGTAAGGCAAAGGTGAAAGAGGATATTGAATTTTACTCAGTAATGCGTTCTGTTCGTGCTATTGAACATTGTGATGTATGTATCTTGGTTGTAGATGCCACCCGTGGTTTTGATGGACAGGTTCAAAATATATTTTGGCTTGCACATCGTAACAACAAAGGAATTGTAATCTTAGTGAACAAATGGGATTTAGTAGAAAAAGACCATAAAACAACAAAGGCTTTCGAAGAGAAAATTCGTGCAGAAACTGCACCTTTCGTAGACGTGCCAATTGTTTTTGTTTCTTCAGTCTCTAAGCAAAGAATTTTTAAAGCAATTGAAACTGCTGTTGATGTCTTTAAAAACAGATCAAACAGAGTGCCTACACGAAAGTTGAATGATATTTTATTGCCGGTTATTGAAAATAGACCTCCTCCAGCATACAAAGGGAAGCATGTAAAAATTAAATTTTGCACACAGTTGCCAAGTGCACACCCGCAGTTTGCGTTTTTCTGTAATTTACCGCAGTATGTTAAAGATCCGTACAAACGTTTCTTGGAAAATCAGATGCGTGAGATTTTTGATTTCAATGGTATTCCGATCACGCTATTTTTTAGAAAAAAATAAACTTACAGATTATCGCGTAAGTTTTCTAACTCTTTCTTGATGCGTTCTAGTTTCTTGAGAACATCCATTTTATTCTCTTCCGAACTCTTGGAATCTTTCAATTGATTTTTAGCACCCTCAATTGTCATCCCTTTTTCTTTTAGAAGATGGTAGATGAGTTTGATGTTTTGGACATCTTGAGGTGTATATTTTCGGACACCGCTCGTTTTCTTTTTAGGTTGAATTTCTTTAAATTCTTTTTCCCAATAACGCAACAAAGATGTGTTTACTTCAAAAGCTTTGGCAACTTCTCCAATGGTGTAGTATCTTTTTTCTGGGAGATCGAGTTCCATGATCTAATCGAAAGATTGGTTCTCCTGTGAAGCTTGAGCTAGTAATGCATCAAATTCTGATGTACTTAGATTTCCATAATAGAAATTCAATGGATTGATTTTCTTATTGTCTTTTAAGATTTCATAGTGTAAATGAGAAGCAACAGATCGACCTGTATTCCCAACATAACCAATGATGTCACCACGTTTTACTTTCTGGCCTCTTTTGACATTGTACTTACTCATGTGCGCATAGAGGCTGATATAACCAAATCCATGATCGATTCGTATATGATTTCCATAACCAGAAGCACGGTTATCTGCTCGGACAACTTTTCCATCGCCAGTAGCGTATATGGGTGTCCCTCGAACAGCTGAAAAATCCATACCGTAATGTTTCTTACGTGCCTTTGTAAAGGGATCAATTCTCCAACCAAATCCAGAAGCCATTCGTTTTAGATCTTCTTTCCGAACGGGTTGTATTGATGGGATAGCTGCTAAAAGCTCTTCTTTTCTTTCGGCTAATTCTTGAATTTCTTCTAAGGAATTGGATTGAACGACTAACATTTTAGAGAGAATATCAATCTCTTTGGTTGTGTTAATAATCATTTCCGAACTATTGTACCCTTCGAGGTCTTTGTATCGGTTGACTCCTCCAAAACCTGCTCTACGTTGTTCTTTTGGTATGGGGCTGGCTTCAAAATAAATGCGGTAGATGTCATTGTCACGTTCTTCTATGTTGGTCAACACACTCTGCATTTGTTCAATTCTTCGTCCGAGTAAATCAAATTGTAATTTATAATTACTCAGTTCGCGTTCTTGCAGAATCTCTTTGGGTGTATTGATGACATCAGTGTTCAATAAAGTGAATAATCCAACTACACCAAACAGTAGAGATGAAATTAAAAATAAAAATAAATTGGATATTTTCAAACGTTTTCCAGAGGAAATGGGTCTATAGGAAAGCGTTTCGGGATCGTAGTAATATTTAACCTTTGCCATGAACTATTTTCTTGTAAATTTTCATTTCTTTTGCATATAGAAATAAAACAATAAACAAATATAGCAAAATTTCTAATTTGTTTAAACTCATAAAATTACTATTAGATGAAATCAGCTGAAGTACGTCAACAATTTCTAGATTTTTTTGCTTCAAAAACTCATAAGATTGTCCCCTCTGCACCTATGGTTGTTAAGAACGATCCAACTTTAATGTTCACCAATGCAGGGATGAATCAGTTTAAAGAATATTTTTTAGGGAATAGTGTTCCTAAAAGTGTTCGGGTTACCGATACTCAAAAGTGCTTGCGTGTCTCAGGGAAACACAATGATTTGGAAGAAGTTGGAATTGATACCTACCACCATACTTTTTTTGAAATGCTCGGCAACTGGAGTTTTGGCGATTATTTTAAAGAAGAAGCGATTGCGTGGGCATGGGAACTTCTTGTTGATGTTTATAAAATTGACCCTTCGATTTTATATGTAACTGTTTTTGAAGGTCACGATGGCGATGGTTTGACTAAGGATCACGATGCGTATGATTTCTGGAAAAAAATACTACCCGAAGACCGTATCCTTTTGGGAAACAAACAAGATAATTTTTGGGAAATGGGCGAGCAAGGCCCTTGTGGTCCTTGTTCAGAAATTCACGTAGACATGAGAACCGCTGAGGAAAAGAAAGCTGTTTCTGGAGCATCTTTGGTTAATATGGATCACCCCCAAGTATTGGAGGTTTGGAATCTGGTATTCATTGAATTCAATCGAAAGGCAGATGGTAGTTTAGAAAAACTTGCCGAACAGCATATCGATACCGGAATGGGGTTCGAACGCCTATGTATGGTTTTACAAAATAAAACATCGAATTACGATACGGATGTTTTTATGCCGTTAATCAACGAAATAGAACAAAAGACAAAGGTTGCATACGGGAAAGAGGAAGCAACTGACCGTGCTATGCGGGTTATTGCTGATCACGCCCGAACTGTTTATTTTGCTATTGCTGATGGACAATTGCCTAGCAACACTGGAGCGGGTTATGTGATCCGAAGAATTTTGAGAAGAGCAATCCGCTATGGATATACTTTTTTAGACCTTAAAGAACCTTTTATTCATACTTTAGTAGATCGATTAGAGGATCAAATGGGTGCTGTTTTTCCAGAATTAACAACGCAAAAAGACTTGGCTAGAAATGTCATTCGTGAAGAAGAAATTTCCTTTTTGAAAACACTGAACCAAGGACTGTTGTTGTTGGATGATTTGATTTCTAAAACAAAAGGTAAAAGCCTACAAGGAGATCAGGTTTTTGAACTCTACGACACCTACGGTTTCCCACTAGATTTGACTGCCTTGATCGCTCGCGAAAAAGGCTTTGAAGTGGATGAAGCTGGCTTTGAAAAAGCAATGGCTACTCAGAAAGAACGATCCCGTGCTGCATCAAGTTCTAGTGCAGAAGACTGGACCGTTGTTAAGGATGGAGCTGCTGAAGACTTTGTAGGGTATGATCATTTAGAGCATAAAGTTCAGTTGTTGCGTTACAGAAAAATCAATTCTGTAAAATCAGGAGAACAATTTCAGTTGGTTTTAAATGCTACACCTTTTTACCCAGAAGGTGGAGGGCAAGTAGGTGATTCGGGCTTGTTGTTAGATTCTAATGGAGAAACCATTTCTGTTATAGACACAAAGAAAGAAAACAATCTAATTGTACATTATACAAAAACCTTACCCCAGAATGTAACGGATACTTTTATTGCGCAGGTAAACGCTGCAGAGCGTTTTCGTTCTGAGTGTAATCACTCGGCAACCCATTTGATGCATCAGGCGTTACGAGAAATTTTAGGAACACATGTGGAACAAAAAGGATCCATGGTCCAGGGTGCAGGTTTGCGTTTTGACTTTTCTCATTTTTCTAAATTAACGTCAGAAGAGATTAAGGCGGTTGAAGTTTTTGTTAACTCTCGAATCAATCAAAAAATTAAACTCGAAGAAAATCGATCAGTCCCAGTTGCAGAGGCAATGGAATCGGGGGCAATGGCATTATTTGGAGAGAAATATGGCGATGCAGTTCGCACCATTCGTTTTGGAGATTCCATCGAATTGTGTGGCGGTACCCATGTAAAAAACACTGCTGATATCTGGTCTTTTAAAATTGTTTCGGAAAGTGCAGTTGCTTCTGGAATAAGAAGAATTGAGGCCATCACTGGCGAAGCAGTTCAAGCCTTTTTTGATACGCAAGAAAGTACACTAAAAAGTATCAATGAAAGTCTAAAACATCCTCAGGATGCTATCAAGGCGATTGGTAACTTGCAAGCAGAAAATGCGCTTTTGAAAAAAGAGATTGAATCACTTTCGAAATTACAAACTCAGATTGTTAAACAAGAATTACAGACGCAACTTAAGACCGTAAATGGAATTGAGTTTCTAGCAGTAGAAGTAGATCTTACTCCTCCTGCGATTAAGGATTTAGCCTTTGATCTAGGTCAAGGCAAAGACAACTTGTTTTTGGTACTTGTTACTCAAAAAGGCGGAAAACCTGTAATCAGTTGCTATATTTCCAAAGCATTGGTTGCAGAACGATCAATGAACGCTGGAACTATTGTTAAGGAATTAGGAAAACACATCCAAGGTGGTGGAGGTGGCCAACCATTCTTTGCTACGGCAGGAGGTAAAAACCCTGAGGGTATTCCCGCAATGCTAGAAGCTGCTGCTGGTTTGATTAAGTAATTTATACCTCTCGGTCTACTAGGTCCGTAACGACATAGTAACGTGGGTCGTCTATAGATGCCTCAATACTGTTGTCAAGCGCTGGATTTGCTTTCAATAATAAGGTTTTACATTCCGGACTCAAGTGAGTCAGTTTTACTTGTTTGTTAAGCTTTTGATACTTTTGAATTAGATTTTCTATCGCTTCAATTCCCGAATGATCACTCACGCGCGATTCGATAAAATCAATTTCAATAATATCTGGATCAGATTGAACATCAAATTTAGAACTGAAATTCTGAATCGATCCAAAGAATAATGGGCCCCAGATTTCGTATACTTTCGTTCCATCTTCTTTTACACGTTTACGTGCACGAATCATAGTTGCATTTTCCCAAGCAAATACTAGCGCTGAAATTATAACACCAGCAATAACAGCAATAGCTAAATCTTGCCAAACCGTAATAGCAGAAACAGTAATGAGTACAAATGCATCGGACTTTGGAATTTTACCAATGATTCTAAAACTACTCCAAGCAAAGGTTCCAATAACAACCATAAACATTACCCCTACAAGAGCGGCAATAGGAATAAGTTCAATGACACTAGATCCAAAAAGTACAAACATAAGTAACGAAAGTGCTGCAACAATTCCAGATAAACGTCCACGTCCACCAGAGTTTACATTGATAATGGATTGCCCAATCATGGCACAACCACCCATTCCACCAAATAATCCGTTTAGGAAATTAGCTCCACCTTGAGCCAAGCATTCGCGATTTCCACTACCCCGTGTTTGGGTTATTTCATCAACCAGATTTAAGGTCATAAGAGATTCAATCAGTCCTACAGCAGCTAGTAAAAATGCAGTTGGTAAAATCAAGTTCCAATGCCCTTCTAAGGTATATAATAATTCAAATATCTGTCCTTGAAAAACCGGTAGACCACCTTGTAATCCTTCGCCGCCTCCATCTTTAATGAAGGAACCTACGGTAGAAACATCGAGACCTGCAAGCACGGTTACCATAGCAACTCCTACGATTGCTACTAGAGCTGCAGGAACTTTAGTTGTTAGTTTAGGTAAAAAGTACATGATCGACATGGTCATTACAACAAGAGCGAGCATGGTGTATAATTCTGTTCCCTGAATCCATTGTGCTCCAGCGGCAGTAGTTTTTTGAAATAAGCCTAATTGTGATAAGAAAATAACAATTGCTAATCCGTTTACAAACCCCATCATTACCGAATGTGGAATCAAACGAACAAACTTTCCTAATTTGAAAACACCTGCAGCAATTTGAATTACACCCACGATTAATAGGGTGATAAAAAGCCAGTGTAAACCTAAGTTCTCAACTGGTTGTGCGAGTGCGTCTCCAACTTTATTTCCTTGCTGAATCATATGAACCATAACAACTGCCATAGCTCCGGTTGCTCCAGAAATCATCCCGGGTCTTCCGCCAAAGATTGCGGTAACAATCCCCATCATGAAAGCGCCATAGAGTCCAACCAATGGGTCTATACCTGCAATGAATGCGAAGGCTACAGCCTCAGGGACTAAAGCAAGCGCAACTGTTAATCCAGAAAGGATATCGTTTTTTGGGTTTTGACTGAAGTTTTTAAATATTTTTTTCAAGGAATGGTGTTTTTTACAAAGCGGCAAATATAACCATTTCCTTTACAGCAGCAGTCCCTAAAGTGAAACTTCGAGTTTTCTAATGTTTTATTCTTTGTTTGGAGGGTAGTTTTTTAGGATTTCAGTAACAAAATACTGTATGCGTTCGTCTCTTTTTTTACTGTACTCACTGATATATCCTTTCCCTTTTCCTTGCCAAACAAGTTGTTTGGTTTTTGTATCAATTAGATCAATAAACAACATACCATTTGTTTGTGAACTTACCGTTACGATGTTATTGTTGGGCCATCCCCATCCATTCCAAAACCCAAATCCATAACCATATCCAAATCCGTTGTTTTGATTAATATACACGTCATTAGATGATTTAACTGCCAAATTAATTAACAAGTCAGGGGTTTCTGATTTGGTAAGTTGTTTTCCGTCTAATTCAAATTCTATAGCCTTCAGAATTCTTTTTTTATCCAAATCAGAGATTTCAACTTCATCAATACCCGGTTTGAAAAAGGCATAAGTAGTATAATCTTTGAAATTAACAGAAGTATCGTAATCGCTAAAAACACGAACGCTACTACAACTTATAAAAGTTAAACAAATGGATAAAAGAATCAGATTTTTCATAAACTAGTTTTTACATATTATCTAAATTACAAAAACCATGCCTTTACTTCTTTGTTTTTTTGAAATCATAAGGGCAGTGTCGACATCCGCTCAAACAACAAGAACCTCTCTTTAGGTGATATTGTTCCGTAAATACTTTGTAACCCTCCGGTGACATATAAAAATCTCCAGCTTCAAATTCTTTTCCTTCTAACATGATTCTTTTTTGGTAACCTATCCCGAAATGGATTAATTTTGATTTATGTTTTTTGAAACTTCACCACACATTCCAAACCAATTCGTTACACAAATAAACGGGTTTTCCATCACAATTAAAAGAGAGGATCTTATTCATCCTCAGGTTTCAGGAAATAAATTTCGAAAATTAAAGTATAACGTTCAAGAAGCACTGACTAATGGAGCAACTGCTCTTGTTACTTTTGGTGGCGCATATTCCAATCATTTAGCCGCAACTGCTGCAGCTGGAAATGCATTAAAAATTCAAACGCACGGTTTTGTTCGCGGAGATGAGTTGGAAATGAAAGCACGGAATCCTACCCTAACATTTTGTGAAGCACAAGGAATGCAATTGCATTTTATGTCCCGTAAAGCTTATCGATTAAAAGAACAAGCTGAAGTATTTAAAGCCTTTCTTGAAAATAATTCAACTGCTTATGTAATTCCAGAAGGTGGAACGAATGCATTGGCTGTTAAAGGATGCAGAGAAATCATTACTTGCGAAGACAGTAACTTTACAACAATTTGTTGCCCCGTTGGAACTGGTGGTACTTTTTCAGGACTCATACAAGCTGCTCCAGAACAAGAGGTACTGGGTTTTGTTGTTGTTCAAGATCCTGAAATAGCAGATACAGTACAAAGTTTCGCAGGTATAAACAAGAATTGGGAACTCTTATACGAGCATGGTTTTGGCGGATATGGAGCTTTCCCACCAGAATTGATAACATTCATCAATGATTTTTATGAGAAATATGAAATTCTTTTGGATCCCTTGTATACAGGCAAAATGCTTTTTGGTATTTTTACGCTTATAAAAAATAAACAATGGCGTTGGGGCAACAATATCCTAATCATACATACCGGAGGAATTCAGGGAATACAAGGAGCAAATCAACGTCTGGTGCAACAAGGCAAAGAATGTATTCGATACTAAGACTAGCTTTTTTCGTTTTAGTTACTGCGATTATGTCGAGTTGTAGCGTTACAAAAACGGTACGAACCAAGCCGCAACTCGTTTCCAAAAAAGAAGCTCCTGTTGAGAAGAAAGCAGTTAAAACACCAACTGTAAAATCTGTAAAACTAACTCAAGAGCAAAAGGTAAAAGCATATTTGGATCGTTTTGGGCCAATAGCTAGAGCCGAAATGCGTCAGTATAAAATTCCGGCAAGTATTACCTTGGCTCAAGGTATTTTAGAATCTGGAACTGGCGAAGGAACATTAGCAAAAGTTGGGAACAATCACTTTGGGATAAAGTGCCATCGCGGTTGGAATGGTGGACGCATGTATCACGATGACGATGCGAAAGGAGAATGTTTTAGAACCTACGAAGATCCTGCAGAATCGTATCGAGACCATTCTGTTTTTTTAAGTGGAAGACAGCGTTATGCGTTTTTATTTAAATTCCATAAAAGAGATTACAAGGCTTGGGCAAGAGGATTGAAAAAAGCGGGCTATGCTACTGATCCAAAATACCCAAAAAAACTCATTAGCATTATTCAGCGATATGAGCTCTATCAATACGACACTAAGAAAGGAGTTAAAACTCAATCTGGTAAAGAATATCAAAAGCCAATCGTAAGAAACGTACAAGGTAAAATCCATAGTGTTGAGGTAGGTGATACGTTGTATTCTATCGCACGTCAGTATAGTGTCTCTGTTGATGAAATAAAAAAACACAATAAACTGAACGATAACACCATTTTTAAAGGTCAAGAACTGATCATTCCAAAAAAGAAATAATCCATGCAATACCAACGCAGTAGTACGCTATTCAAAGCAGCACAAGAAGTTATTCCTGGAGGGGTAAACTCACCTGTTCGTGCATTTAAATCGGTAGGAGGAACTCCTATTTTTGTAGATAGTGCTAAAGGCGCCTATCTTTTTGATGTAGATGGGAATCGAATGATTGATTATATTTCCAGTTGGGGGCCGATGATTCTGGGCCATGTATACGAACCTGTTATTGATGCCTTAACCCAGCGTGCAAAAAAAGGAACTTCTTTTGGAATGCCCACTGCTTTAGAAACAGAAATTGCACGTCTGACTATAGAGATGATTCCCAATATGGATAAGGTCCGATTTGTCAATTCGGGAACGGAAGCCTGTATGAGTGCAGTGCGATTAGCCCGTGGATATACTGATCGTGAAAAAATAATAAAATTTGCTGGTTGTTACCATGGTCATGCAGATGCTTTTTTGATTCAAGCTGGAAGTGGTGCAGTTACCTTTGGAGCGCCAAACAGTCCTGGAGTTACCCAAGGCACGGCTAAAGATACACTCTTAGCGTATTATAATGATTTAGAAAGTGTACGTAGCGTTTTTGAGCAATATCCAGAAGAAGTAGCGGCAATTATCATTGAGCCTGTAGCAGGAAATATGGGTTGTATTCCCCCACAAGAAGGTTTTTTAGAAGGACTTCGTACTCTTTGTGACCAATACGGTGCACTCCTTATTTTCGATGAGGTTATGACAGGCTTTAGGTTAGCTCCCGGTGGCGCCCAACAACGCCTCAATATAAAAGCAGATATAGCAACTTATGGAAAAGTAATCGGAGGGGGACTGCCAGTTGGCGCCTTTGCTGCGTCGAATGAAATAATGAGTCATTTGGCTCCAGAAGGACCTGTATATCAAGCAGGAACATTGAGTGGAAATCCTTTGGCAATGGCAGCTGGATTAGCCATGCTTACTGCGTTGAAGGAAGATGAAGAAATGTATTCTCGTTTGGATCAAAAAACAGAACGTTTACACAAAGGCATGGAGGAACGAATTTCGACTACAAGTTTGCCTCATCAGATCAATCGATTTGGATCTATGATTTCGCTCCATTTCACCAATACACCGGTTGTTGATTTTGCATCAGCTGCTGCAGGAGATAACGAATTGTTTAAAGCTTATTTTCACGGAATGCTTAGTGAAGGAATTTATCTTCCACCGAGTGCTTATGAAAGCTATTTCTTGAATGACGCTTTAACAAACGAGGATATCGACTTTACTCTTGAAGCTTTTGAGCGGGTGATTAAAACCTTATCGTCTTAAAACTACTATTCAAGAGATTTAATTGACTGATACCCATAGCCCATCTTCCGTCTTTTCAACTTTAGCGATTCCTTTTTTGGTTAATCCTTTCAAAGAAACATCCCATTTTTTATTACTCAAACCTGCTTGTTCTTTCAATTGGGCTAACTCGATTGGACTGTTTGTTTTTAAAAGAGATAAAATTGCTTTTTCTTCCTCAGTCAATTCTACAGCTTTCTTTTCAGGTCGCATTTGTGGGAAAAACAACACTTCTTGAATGGAACTGTTATTGGTCATGAGCATCACCAAACGGTCAATTCCAATTCCAATTCCCGAAGTAGGGGGCATTCCGTATTCTAGTGCGCGTAAAAAATCTTGATCGATAAACATGGCTTCGTCATCTCCTTTTTCGCTCAACTTCATTTGCTCCTCAAATCGTTCTCTTTGATCGATTGGATCATTCAACTCCGTGTAGGCATTCGCCAATTCTTTCCCATTAACCATTAATTCAAAACGCTCTGTAAGTTTTGGATTCGAACGGTGTTCTTTGGTCAACGGACTCATTTCTTTTGGATAGTCGGTTATGAAGGTTGGTTGTATATAATGGTGTTCACATTTTTCGCCAAAAATCTCATCGATTAATTTCCCTATTCCCATGGTCTCGTCAACTTCAATCCCTAAACCTTTAGCGGTCTCTCGAAGTGTAACTTCGTCCATTTCAGAAACATCAATTCCTGTATGTATTTCGATTGCTTTTAGAATCGGTATTCTAGGGTAGGGTGCTTTAAAATCGATGGTGTGTTCGCCAACAGATACAGCTGAACTTCCATTGGAGTCCAAGGCTACTTTTTCGAGCAAAGCCTCAGTGGTATCCATCATCCAGAAGTAATCTTTGTAAGCAACATAAAGTTCCATTACCGTAAATTCAGGGTTGTGGGTTCGATCCATTCCCTCGTTACGGAAGTCTTTAGAAAATTCATATACTCCATCAAACCCCCCAACGATTAATCGTTTTAAGTAAAGTTCATTTGCAACTCTGAGGTAGAGAGGGATGTCCAATGCGTTGTGATGCGTCATAAAAGGACGGGCCGATGCACCTCCCGGTATAGGCTGTAATATTGGTGTTTCAACTTCTAAGTAATCTTTTGCATTGAAATATTCTCGGATGCTGTTGGTTATTTTAGTTCGTTTGATGAACGTTTCTTTCACTTTAGGATTGACAATCAAATCTACATATCGCTGACGATAGCGTAATTCGGGATCATTAAATTCATCATAGGTATTCCCTTCAGCATCAGTTTTTGGCAATGGAAGCGGACGTAAGGTTTTGTTTAGGACATCAAATTTCTTAACAGCGATGGTTTGTTGTCCAACTTGGGTTGTAAAGAGTGTTCCTTCGATTCCAATGATATCCCCAATATCGAGGAGTTTTTTGTAAACCTCGTTATAGAGTGTTTTGTCTTCCCCAGTACAAATTTCATCTCGATTGAAATAAACTTGAATTCGTCCATGACTATCTTGTACTTCAGCAAAACTGGCTTTACCTTGAATTCTTCTTGACATCAATCGACCTGCTATGATCACTTCCTTTCCTTCAACAAAGTCTTCTTTTATTGAAGCAGAGGAATGGTTTGCAGGATAAAGAGGTGCTGGGTATGGGTTAATACCAAGTGCTCTAAGTCGTTCTAGTTTTTCTCTTCTAATAATTTCCTGTTCGCTCAATGCAGCCATAGTGTCAAAAATTTTAGCAAAGATAAGGGTTTCATTCAATTGAAAATCCAATTTTCACTATCTTGCTGAAAAATATAGCTGTGAGTCTTTTTCGTGTCCTACTTTCTATTCTTTTCCCTCCCCTTGCTATTTTGGATCAAGGTTGTGGTTCAATCATTATTGTGTTTATTTTGACACTCTGTGGTTGGGTTCCCGGTGTAATTGCTGCACTTGTAATTTTGAATAATACCAATCGATAGGATGCAAAGTCCCAACAAGAAAATTCAAGTTACCGATTTAAAAAACACCTCCTATCAACCTGCTTGGGATCTTCAAGAAAAATTACTTAAAGAAATTGTTGAGCTTAAAATAGCGAATCGCAAAGTTGAAATTCAACAACCAACACCCAATTATTTTTTATGGGTAGAACATCCACCTGTAATTACTTTAGGCAAAAGCGGCGCTATTGATCACCTCCTCTTAAATGAAGTGCAGCTTCGCGATCGCGGGATTGAATATTTTAAAACCAATCGGGGTGGCGACATTACCTTTCATGGTCTAGGTCAGGTTGTAGGTTATCCAATTTTAGACTTAGAGAATTTTTTCACCGACATACATAAATACCTTCGTTTGCTCGAAGAAATGGTAATCTTAACATTAAAAGAGTATGGGTTGGAAGGAACTCGAAGCCCAGGTGAAACTGGAGTTTGGTTGGATGTTGGAACACCCTTTGCCCGCAAAATATGCGCCTTGGGCGTAAAAGCGAGTCGGTGGGTTACCATGCATGGTTTTGCATTTAATGTAAACACCGACCTTGCTTATTTTAGTTATATCGTTCCCTGTGGTATTCAAGGAAAAGGAGTAACATCGTTACAAGCAGAGCTTAAAAGAGAAATTCCATTGGACGAAGTCCGAGAAAAACTGAGTACGCATTTCCAAGCTCTTTTTGAGGCTGAATTTGTTACAGCTGATTAATCTCAAAAACTTGTTAAATTATATATGAATACGGATTTACAAGATTACGCACACAAACGATTGAATATACTCACAGGAGAATGGGTACTGGTTTCGCCCTTTAGAGCGAATAGACCTTGGCAGGGTCAAAACGAATCGGTAACCAATGAAAGACGATCACTACATGACGAAAATTGCTATCTATGTGCAGGGAATACAAGAATTAATGGAGAACAAAATCCGAAATATAAAGACGTATTTGTTTTTACCAATGATTTTGCAGCCTTACAAAAAGACTCTGCGCCTTTTATATCCAAAGACGGGCTTCTAGAGGCACAAGGCGAACAAGGTATATGTAAAGTAATTTGTTTCAGTCCAGACCATTCCAAAAGCCTTGCAGATATGCAGTCTATTGAAATTGGAAAAGTTGTATCCGCATGGCAGAGAGAATACAAAGAGTTGGGCGATATGGATGGAATCAATTATGTTCAGATTTTTGAAAACAAAGGCGCTGTTATGGGTTGCAGTAATCCGCATCCACACGGTCAAATCTGGAGTCAATCTTCACTTCCAAACGAGGTGATTAAAAAAAATCAGCACCAATTACAATATTTTAAAGAGAACAACAGAACTATTTTAGGCGATTACATAGCACAAGAATTAGCCCATAAAGAACGGATTATTTTTGAAAACCATTTTTTTGTTGTGCTTATTCCTTTCTGGGCTATCTGGCCCTTTGAAGCAATGATTGTTCCTAAAACTGCTCAAAAAGATATTTTGGAATTATCGGATTTGGAAGTTACTCTTTTTGCAGAAGCTATTGCAGTGTTGACCCAAGCATATGATAAACTATTCAACTGTTCCTTTCCTTATTCTAGCGGTATTCATCAAGCACCAACTGATGGAGAAAATAATGACCATTGGCATTGGCACATGAGTTTCTATCCACCACTATTGAGAAGTGCAACGGTTAAGAAGTTTATGGTTGGCTATGAAATGTTTGGCTCCCCACAAAGAGATATTACAGCTGAGTCTGCTGCAATCCAATTGAAAAATTTAATTGACTAAAACAGTAGCAATGATTTTGACTAATTGATCTCATAAATTAGCATCCCATTACTTTCCGATTGTACCACCAATTCTATTGCTTTGTCCGAATCAGCGTTCGCTAAATCAGCGGCTGAGGTTCCGTATACAGGGAAACCACTCACAGCTGTTCCGTTACTGAAATAGAGATATACTTTTTGAGCATCTAAATCAGTTGTAGTCACGTAAATAATGTTATTGATATAGAAAATCTTAGGTGCTGTATAGCGACCATAGGGGAGGGTAATTGGAATTCCTTTTATGGTTAGTATATTTTCCGAAAGGGTAACCAACGATTTGGTTGTAGTTGCAATCGTATGATCGCTCACCAACCCAAGAGGAGTTTTAATTACGTTCCCTTTGGTATCGACTTGCACTAAATTTCCTTCTGTGTCAGATGTAGTAAATGTCTTGAGATACGAACTCACTGGCGTTCCCGAAAAAGGAATCGACTCTTTCGCTTTTATTCTTGATTTACCTACTCGATTGAGGAGGTTCAGTTTTCCACTCTCTTCCTGCACTGCGATATAATCTTTTTTGTCAATTCGAATATGAACGGGCGGGTTTATAATTGGAGTTTTGGTCTTTTTGAAGGTAAACCCAGATACCCTTTTTCCTTTGTTATCATACATACGAACACTTTTACCTTGTGCTAGAGCAAATCGGTAATTCCTTCGCTGGTCATAATCGAAAACAGCAAGTTGTTGTATGGGCTCGGTAGCGGGAATTTTTATAGAAAAAGGTTTTACAATTTTTCCATTACGGTCCAATACAAAAAATTTGTCTTCTGTTCTGAATGCCATTTGAAGTCTTTTGTTTTTGTATAAATCAATCTGCTGAACCGTACCTTGGATTTGCCCCGGAAGCTGCTTCTTCCAATACAAATTGCCTTTGTCTGAAAACAGATAAAGCTTGTTGTTTACATCTTGCACTAATACATCCATGCCTTTGGTTCTATGATTTTTGAGCCATTGTGGAGCAGCACTTAGAGGGGATTCTGTTTGCAATAAGTATTGATTTGAAACATCGTTTTGTTTCACTTCTAGATCATTTTTATGAATCCTAAAATGCAAATGCATAAAATCATTTTCTAAAACACCCTGAAAAGCAATGAACGGATAGCTTTCTGTATCCAATTTAGACCATGGGTTTTTATCTTCCTCTTTCTTTTTCCATAGGTCAATCAATGCTTTGGTTTGAGCAATCCAGTAGACGGAACTTTTAGACGCTAGATTTTCTTTAAAGGCATTGTAAACTAAATTTTTACTCAGCGTACTTCCGTCTTTATAACTGCTAATTACAGTTTTGATGGCTTCTTCGCTTGTGGCAAAAACAAAAAAGTTTTCGATTACAGTTCCCCAACTGGGTATTGTTTTTCCGCCAATGGCTTCAGCAAAAACCAATAGGTCATTTGGAAGTTCAGTAGGGTAGTAGGTTACTTCACGGTATTGCTTCGCATTTTCGAGTTTTGGTAGCAGTTGTTCCTGAGCTTGTACTTCATTTTGGGAGTGAAAAAGAAGAATGCGTTCTGATCCCAATTGTATCCATCCAATTTCATCAACAGTGCTAAGTGCTTTCAGGTTTATTTGCGCAAGTGGGATGTTGTGATGCAAAACCCATTGCTTAAAAGCATCTTCGGTTTCCAATGCATTATTAAGTGGTATGGATAAGAAAGAACTACTACTGTCTGGCGTCAATTGGTCCAAAAGAATTTTGTGCGCTTCATTTTCTTTTAAAATCCCCAAAGGGTCGCCTAAAGAATCTTGAATAGCAACCAATCCATCTAAACTGAACCCTGATTCTTCAAAGTTAAGATCATAGGCATTCCAATCGTGACTTACTTTGGGCATCAAGGGGGTTTGACCAATCATGGTTTCGATCAATTCTTCAACTTTTGGCTGAACTAAAATGTTGATTGGAGCACCAGTGTCTAAGGTGGTGTAAATTGTTTTAAATAGTTTTGTGGTATTGGAGGTGCTGTTTTGCTGGGTAGTACGAATACAATTTTCAATCAACAACTGTGAGGTTGATCGTAGGGTGTAGCCTGAAATATTAGTACTGTATAAGACTTTAGTAGCTCTTTTCTCAATATTGATTTGCACCTTGCTGTACTCGATCGAAGGGCCATTCATTAAAGTAGAATCTAACGGAGCTTTATAAATATGAGTTAAGGCGCCTGGGTTTTTACCTACTTTGGTAACACACAACAAACTTTCGATATCAGGAGTTCCAGAAAGTAAGCCACTAATGTCTGCGGTTAACCCTTTGTTGAGCAATTTTATCTCTTTAAAAACTTCGTTGTTTGTGAGTTCGCTGGTTAATGTATTTCCATCATTGATTTGAATGACCCAACTGCTGTTTTGCGGAATCCAATCGATCAATTCACTTGGCTTGGAACTTATTGGATCACAGCTCCATAAGCTAAGGGCTAGACTCAATAAAGAAAAAAGTGGTAATCCTTTTTTGAAGAAGTGAAACAAATTCGTGTGGTTCATATGCAGTTTTTATAAAGTTCAAAAATAAGAAACTCAGAAATCAATTTGAAGTTGTTCGGGGAGTAATCTAAAAGTTTTTCTGTGATGAGAAGTAATACCTTCAGCACGAATGGCCTCTCGATGCTTTTTAGTAGGGTATCCCTTGTTGTTTTTCCAATCGTATTGCGGGTGTTTTTTATCTAATGCAACCATAAGGTCATCTCGATAAGTTTTTGCAAGTATCGAAGCAGCAGCTATGTTTTGGTATTTCCCATCACCTTTTATAATGCATTGGTGTGGAATTTTTTTGAACGGGTGAAAACGATTTCCATCGACCAGAATATGAGTCGGAATCGGATCAAGCTTTTGGATTGACTTATGCATAGCCTTTATTGCGGCATTAAGAATGTTGATTTTGTCAACTTCTTTAGGAGTACAATGTGCAACTGCAAAAGCAAGCGCACTCTTTTCTATAATAGGTCTGAGGTATTGCCGCTGTTTTTCAGTTAATTTTTTTGAGTCATTCAATAAAGGTTCGTCAAAGTCTGGAGGTAGTATCACAGCTGCAGCAGTTACAGGCCCTGCAAGGCATCCGCGTCCAGCTTCATCGGTTCCGGCTTCTAGTCCCTCGAGTAATTGTAGGCTTAACACGTTTTATATTTTAATATTCTCAATTCAAATTACTTACAATTATTTAACTTCGCAATCAAAATTACACCCTTTCATGACCCAAAGATTCTTTTTACTGTTTTTTTTGTTGAGTTGCTCCCTTGTGTTTAGCCAGAGTTCGGGTGCTAACTACCAGAAAAAATATAACAGCAAAGGGAAAGGTGCAGTGGAATCTGAAGGCCGTTCTATTCAAAAAAACGAATTAGACCCAAAGCAAGTTAAAGGCTCTAGCGTTGGCGATTCTATTTCTATAGACATGTACACTATATATACGATAGATCGAGATTCAACTTATGTTGATACCACCTTGACCATACAAAAAGAGTATAAGATGAATTTTCTGCGCAAAGACTATTTCGAATTATTACCTTTTTCTAATACGGGACATGCCTTTAATAAGACTGGCTATGATTTTACGGAAAAATCGTTGTTGTCTGGTTTAGGAGCTAATTCTAAGCACTATGGTTATGTAGAAGCTTCAGAGGCGCTGTACTATAAAGTTCCGACACCCATTACGGAGCTTTTTTATAGAACCACTTTTGAGCAAGGGCAAATGGCACAAACAACCATAGCAGTTAATTTGTCACCTCAGTTCAATTTTGCTTTCACCTATAAAGGGGCTCGCTCTTTGGGTAAATATGTTAATTTGCGTTCTGCAAACGAACGGTTCGAATTTTCATTCAAATATCAATCCCTGAGTACGCGCTATACTTTATGGGGGCACTACGCCAATCAATCCATAGAGAATCAGGAGAATAGTGGAATCAATGACGAAGGTGTTCTTCTTTTTGAAACTGCAGATCCCAACTTTTTAGATCGATCAGTTTTGGATGTTCGAATCAGAACAGCACAGAATATACTAGCAGGGAAGCGTTCGTTCTTAGATCATCACTGGAATTTAGTTCCGCCCAAAGATTCAGTTCGAACTAAATTACTCATCGGACATCGGTTTTTAAACGAATCTCGATATTATAATTACACCGACTCTGGAGGCAGTGATCACTTTGGTACCCTAGTATCAGGTATATCTAGAATCAACGACCGAGCAAAGCTCAAAAGAATCAAAAACCAAATTTATACTGAATTCAATACTCCTTTTACAGGAAAGCTTCGTGCTGGAATAGCTGCAGTTCAATCCAACTATTTCTTTGAACTAGAAGAAGGAGAAGAAGTTTCGGAAACTGTACCCAATCAAATTAAAACAACGCAATACCTTTTAAGTGGGGACTGGAACTTCCGTTGGAAAGGGTTTTCGATGCAAGCCACACTTCAGAAAAGTATTGGCGGAAGTTTGTTGAGTGACGAAATTGGTGTAAAAGCTCGCTATGAATTTGCCAACAAGGCAGCTTTTACGGCACGAACAAGTTTTAGGAATCAAAGTCCTGATTTTAACTTCCAACTCTATAAGAGCGATTATCAAAGTTACAACTGGTACAATCCCGATTTAGAGAATCAAAAAACAACTCATTTCTCTGTAAATCTCGAACACCCTTGGTTAGGAAGTCTCTATGCACACTGGCAACAACTAACTAATTACACCTATTACAACACAACTTCTTTTGGACCTGGATACGAAGATCCTAATGTCGATAAGGAAAGTATCATATACAGACCCCCCAATGATCTTTATTTAGCCGCTCCTACACAAGCTGCTGAAGCCCTCGATTATATAAAGATTCGTTACCGTTCAGAATATAAGCTTGGAAATTTTGCAATGACCAATACCATGCAATATCAAAGTGTTGCTAGCAAGGCACAGACAATTCAAGATTCATTAGTTTCCCAGCCCTTAAACGTCCCCGAATGGAACTTGAGAACTACGCTGAGCTTTAGCCGTGATATCTTCAAGAAAGCCATGTTCCTGCAAACAGGGTTTACTGGACATTACTTTACAAAATACTATGCCGATCGGTACAACCCTCTGTTAGGAGATTTTTCTAGGCAAAGCGATATTCTGATAGGAGACTTCCCAAGAATTGATTTTTTCATCAACGGAAAAGTGCAGCAAACCCGACTTTATTTAAAAGCCGAGCACATTAATACGCTCTTTACAGACTCAAATTATTTTAGTGCCCCGGGTTATCCTTACCGCGATTTTGTTGTGCGTTTTGGTTTAGTTTGGAATTTCTTTCAATAGTTGAGGTTTAGAATCGCCTAATATTCCTACCTATCTTGATTTCTTCAATTCTATCAGAATCAATGTTTGTTTATGCATTGCAGAGCTGACAGGGAGTTTTCTTGGCTAAGGTTAAAAAAAGAAAAAAACTTTGACATTTTTTTTCAGGTGTGTTAATTGTTCTAAAAAGCTGTACTTCAACGGGTCTTGTTTGGGTATTTATTTGGGTCAAAAAAAAACTTAAATATTTTCGTAAAAGATGTTGCGCAATGATAAAAAGCGTTCTATATTTGCACCCGCTAAAGAGAACAACAGTATGCATCTCGAGAGCGAAAGTTCATTGAAAGATTAGAAAAATGACAGCGTGTATCAAAAGATATACGAATTAGAACAGAACCATTTTGAGACCTTTGAGGGATATGTCGTGAATGACAAATTAAAACAAACTACAACGAAGAGTTTGATCCTGGCTCAGGATGAACGCTAGCGGCAGGCTTAACACATGCAAGTCGAGGGGTAACAGGGATTGCTTGCAATCCGCTGACGACCGGCGCACGGGTGCGTAACGCGTATGCAACCTACCTTCTACAGGGGGATAGTCAATAGAAATGTTGAATAATACCCCATACGATCTTTGAGTGGCATTACTTAAAGAGGAAAGCTTCGGCGGTAGAAGATGGGCATGCGTCCTATTAGTTAGTTGGTGAGGTAACGGCTCACCAAGACTACGATAGGTAGGGGCCCTGAGAGGGGGATCCCCCACACTGGTACTGAGACACGGACCAGACTCCTACGGGAG
>ENA-ORDA01000911-ORDA01000911.1-marine-metagenome-genome-assembly--contig:-NODE-911-length-27349-cov-5.039124_pt1 | contig 27349 bp, 43 predicted proteins | sample MGYA00237778_ERZ508506 | MGnify/ENA primary metagenome ERZ508506 (study PRJEB26177, sample SAMN06267891) | marine metagenome | isolation source: Monterey Bay, California, USA | place: Pacific... | reverse complement strand
AAAGGAGATCCAGATGATTTACATGACCATCCTTGGCCTTATTGCACTATTATCCTTAAAGGTGGGTATTGGGAGCATCAACCAACTGGCGAGCGAAAGTGGCAATCACCCGGAACTGTCCGCTTTGCTGGCAGTCGTAGCCTTCACCGCATTGAGTTGGAGCCTGGCACTGATGTATGGACTTTATTCATTCCAGGTCCTTCAGTTAGGGATTGGGGATTTATAGACAACGGAGAATGGAAACAACACGAACAATACTTAGCAGAAAGATATAAAGGTTAATCTTACGGATTTTTGACTTATGTGTTCAAGTGAATACATAAATTGTGAACAATTCAAAGGAGATTAAAATGAAATACTTAATGTTAGTACTAGCACTATTTTCTATTAGTGCATCAGCATCAACTGTCATCAATTTTGATGATGGTTCTACATTGACCCTTAAAGAAGGCGAAATGATTCACGTTACTAAAGACTTGTTGTATCGACAACAAAGTTATAGTAACGGCAGGACTATTCAGTTTAAAGTTTATCCTGAAACTACGAAACGAGACTATGTTGAAGTAGATAACGGAACTGATCCCGACCAGGTAGTCGGCTCACACGAATGGTGTAAGGCGTATGTTCCATGGTCAGAAGGTTTAACTTTCACTATGATAGCATGGCAACGTTTTTGTGATTCAAACAACGACAGTGTCTATGACGAAGATGACGAGGGTTGGGAAGAGTAAATGATTAAACTAACAGTAGCAACCACAGCCGCCCTTGCCGCCATGCTTGCCAGTAATACTGAAGCAATCGGACAAGATAATAGTTTACGCATTATGCTTGAACAACCTTTTTATAGAGCCGAGTTAGGACAGATAGGTGAAATTAGAGGTTGGGCACTACATCCAAATGAACAAGTCGATGTCGTTGAAATTTATATCGACGGGCAGTTCTATTCTATGGTTCCTGTAGGGGGACAAAGGGGAGATGTTAAAAATGCATATCCTGATGCAGTAAATTCTTTGTATTCAGGATACGCACAAACAGTAAACTTTAAAAGTTTAGAACCTGGATTCCACACTATGGAAGTTGTGGCTTATACTGTTGAAGGTAGTTACAACAGAATAACTTCCGAGTTTTGCGTAGATGGATTTACTGGTGAGTTTATCAGTGATCCATCTACACTAAGCCTAAAAACAGTGGAAAGATTCCATACGGCCCACAATGCTATAATACTGGAAGGTGTTACAGTTGGTGAGCTACAATACAATGTTGAATTGGTATGGAATACAGCCACTCAAGGTTTTGTTATTGAGCAAACTACCCCTTATGAATACATCGATGGTGATTATTCTAAGCACTGTAGACTATGCTCTCCGGATATGTAAATCTTTTTTTAAAAAAAAGGTTGACATTGAGTTGTAAAGACGTATAATAGTATACATGTTAAGCAATTATGCTTAATATAATGTTGAAACTAGGAGGTCATATGACTACATCAACTTTAACTAAAGAAGCAAAAGTGTTAAATGCTTTACAAGAAGGAAGAACTTTATCTTCTGCACAAATGAAAGCATTCTTTTCAGTGGGTAACCCACAAGCAGTGGTACAATCACTAAGATTCAAAGGATATCCAATCTATTTGAACACAGTGACTGACACAAAAAATAGATCAAGAAACGTGTACAGATTAGGTACACCTTCAAGAGCTATTATTGCCGCTGGTTATAAAGCACTAGCATCTTCATAAGAAGACGCTGTTCTACAAAAAGGCACACTTCGGTGTGCTTTTTTTTGGTTAATAAAAAGGAGAAAACATGCCTGAATTTTTTGTACTTACAGTATTAGTTTGGTTACTTTCAGACTTACTCCCATAGTGCTAACAGCACTGATTTGGATAATATGTTACACAGCTCGTGAGCCATTAGAAACTGTGTCATTTAGTAGGAAATACCAGTCTACCAGCGAAATAATCGCTTGGTGACGGTTGGTAGCACACATCAAGTGACTCTTTTATGCCTAGAATACCATAAAAAACCAGAAAAAGTGGTAGAAAAAGGTTGACTAATACCGTGTTATCCAGTATAATATATACATATTAAACAATAAAGGAAAGAGATATATGTCTATTACAATAAAAGATTTAATCGTAAAAGCAATTAAGAACCCAGAAAACATCAACGATGATGGTACTGTAAACTGGAACTTTGTTGATGCAGACTTGCACATGGATAATGCTGAACAGCATTTGGGCTTTAGTAGTGACGAGTTGTTTAACGGCTTAGAAAACTTTTATGAAGTAACCAATAAAGAATTGGTTTTAGACCCAAGTAAGCCGGCTTACATTATTAAACAGTAAGATGACCAAGAAACAGAAGCAACGAATAGATAGTGCTATTCAGTCAGCGATAAAAATTATTGCTACTTCGTTTGTGTTTATAGGTCTCACGTTGGCAATGGGTATACAAAATAATGCTCATATAGAAATTTACTCTTACTTCAGTTTGTTTGTTGGTATTGTTTTATATATTATACATTTTTATAGAGCCAATGACCACATGTTATTATTAATCAGTGTGGCAGGCTTTACATTAGTAGGCAATGTATTTTTAGATACAGAAACTGCAATACAAATTGCAAATAGTTACGGCATTGCTCTTACAGAGGAACAAGGTTGGTTTGCTCAATACGGCAATTTGATTGTTAGTATATTGAAGGAATTAGTTTAATGACAATGCATTTAGATAATAGACTTAGTACAATTAGTACTAAGAAGCGTAAAATTAAAATTACCAAAGCCAAGATGGCCCAGTATCAAGAAGGGTGGAGAAAGCATAACAAGTGGGCAAAGCAAAACAACATGCACGACATGAGGTATGCTACAGTAGAGCAGTACATTGATTACTGTCACGGCAAAACTCCCAAGAAAGATATTAGGGCAGATAGAAGTACATACTCCCCACCAAAGTCGTATGCCCAACAGCAAATAGAAGCGTTCAATAAAAAGTACCCAAGTAGTTCCACTATAACTGCAACTAGCAAAGGTGATGGTGAGAACGCTGAGTGGCAGAAAGAAAAACTAAAGATAAGTTCTACTTACACTATTGCTCCAGCATACAATAAGGGTGCATACCAAGTAGTTCCAAAGAACGAAGTCAAGCATATAGGTAAATAGGTGTATGATCCATGTTAATAACGAGACACACCCATTTATAGATTTACCCAACTTAGAATTACCAGTTACTTGGCAAGAACTATTTGACGAAGAAGATTTAGAAGTTGTCAATGGAGATTGTCAATTAAAGAAAGTAGTGCATACCACAAACTTTGAGTGGATGCCTAACTTATCAGAACACAGTCCTCCCTCTATCCTAGGACTTATACATTCAAATAAAGTATCTAGAATGTTGTGGGAATGGTTTCAGGACAACACACATAATCATTTACTAGCACCTATTCGCAAGTCACAGACTGGCAAAAACTACTTTCCTATTACAATGCTAAAGTTTCATGGTACAAGTTTGTGGCATAGAGAAGGATACCCCTACTGGACCGATGGGGCCTTTCGTAAGTTGTTGAATGGTAGAAATAATTATGCATTCAACTTTCCCTTTTATGGTGAAGTAGAAAAAACCAGTGTAAAGTTTGGTAAAGGTGATCCACAATTAGAAAGCATGTTTGAAGGATTATTAAAAGAGCATGTGAACACAAATATTACAGGCATGTTTAAGCAGGGCATAACTAATCAACAAGACCTCGCTAACTCTTATATAAAGGATATGAGTGTTGCAACGGTACGCTACGGGGCACACACGGGCCTTACAATGGATCATCTGCTAGATGCTAAGTTAGAACAGCAACTAACTATTTTAGGTGAAAAGGTCAAGTACGATAGCCCATACTGTATACCATTAAGCAGTTGGCACAAAGTAGACACCACAGGCGGCAATAGATTAAGTTTGCGATTCATGGGCAACAACGAATACACATTTTCAGACATTTGTGAGATGTACGATAATAATAAATTATTCAAATAGGTTGACTTCTTCCTTAATAGAAGTATAATAGTAAAAGTCAGGTAAGGCAACTTACCACATTAGAGCAATTAGGCTCGCAATTAATGGCCCAGGTGGCCGAGGAGATGTAAAATGACTATTAATACTCATGCTGACAAAGTAAATCAGCAATTCAACCAAATGGGATCAAACTTTATCTCATTGCAAGACCGTCTAACAGATTCGTTAGCATTGAATCCAGTATTCAACAATATGCTAATAGGTGTGGTAGATGAATTCAAACGCAGAAACCCACAATTCAAATCTTTACAAGATATCGAATTATGTAAATCTGTATCAGCAACACTTGATCAAATTTTGATTGATACCACAATGCAACGTCAAGTTAATTTTAGACACATTGTTGAGATTCTTTCACAATTTAGAAACACAATGGTTATGCCAATACAAGTGTATGAAGATCCAGATTTTCCAGGCAAGTATATTGCATGGGACGGACAACATACAGCAGTTGCATTGTTTATCATAGCAACAAAGGTATTCGGCGAACGTGCCGCGAAAATGATTGTACCAGTTGCTGTATATCCTACACATGAAAAGTTAGAGATTAGACGTAACTTTATTTTGTTAAATGGTGATGCAAAACAGCCACTAGACTTTATTGACACTTACAAGCAAATGATTTTTGGTGTTAGAGTCGACGGAGCAGATGAATCAGATTGGATCAAAGCAAATCAAAAGCAAACTCATTTAGAGCAAGCCGGACTATTTGCGACCAACAGTAAGTTTGGAGACGAAGATGAGCCCGGTGCTTTTACTTTGTTAGCAGACACTATAATGACAAAAAACCTAAGCAAGGCAAAAGATCCTCAAGTTACAAAATACTTTGCAGGCTATTGGAGTTTGCTAAATGCAAAACGTCCAGTACAACCGAAGGAGGCTAGGCAGATGTATGAGTACTTTGATGCATGTTATCAGCAAGATATCAAAGTTGACATTGATTATATCCGTGAACTTGTTGGATTTACTAAAGAGTATTTTGATGCAAACTTTAGTGAGACTGGATCTTTTTGGGACAAAGTAAAAATGTCCTACACAAGATGGTACGAAGCCGCTAACCCAGAAAGTTATGCAGAGCATGGACTTAAAGGGTTTACTACAGAATGGAGATGTGGTGGTCCTTTCCTAATTGAACAAATTAAGAAAAGCACTAACCTTAAAACTCCAACGTATAATCCTAACAATGGTTATACAGTTAAGGCGGAGGATTTATGGGAGTCTTAAGAGATCCAAATAAAGACAAAGCCAAGTCTACGGCACAGTATCTCAAAGAGACAAGAGTAACTGCTATTTGTATGCTGGAGGATTGTAATAATCCTCTTAGCACCTTTGAGGGACCTGGCAGTAAGATACTTTGTAGAGAGCACCAAGTAGAGTGTAGTGAATATGGCGGAATGGGTAAACCTGAACGTCCACACACATTTTATAGAAATTGGGAATGTAACACTTGCGGTTACGATCCACGCGAAGACGAGTTACGATTCGGACATATTGAAGATCCTTTTATTAGGAACAGAGCAATGCGTGGAGTAATGCATGGTGACCACATACACCTAAAGAGCCAAGGCGGCAAAGACACAAAGGACAATATTGATACATTGTGTGTATTGTGCCATATGGCTAAGACGTACATTGAAGGGGACTTCATTGCACATAGGTAGTCTTAAAAATGGTAGGGAACTACTGTTAGTATCCGCCCCAGTTAAAGATGATTCTGATTATGAACATCTTTATCTGGCGGCATGTGACGTTGCTCTCAAAGATTTGAAAGAATGGTTTGAGAGCAACGACATTAAAGTAGAATACTATATCAATTGGGGCAGTCCATGGGACAGTGAGTTTGAAGATTCAATTGATTTTTATTTAAATTATGTTGCTAAAATTGTTAGTAACGATATAAGCGAAGAGGCCCAGATGATATACAAGTTAAAGTACGACGATGTATATCCTGTTAAAAATTTAAAGTCGTACATGGAGAATCTTTTTAAATGAAAGAACAAGCATTCAAAGAAGCAGTGTTAGATACATTACTAGCATTATCTATTAACTTTCCGTTGAACATGTTGTTGTTATATCTAGCAAATAGATATGTTGTACCAGAGTTCAATACTGAAGCCCAGCAAATATTTTGGACCTCAGTGTTTCTAACTGTAGTGTTTACTACCGTTGCTATTGTAAGAAAAACGTACACAAGAATGTACTTTGAAACAAAAAAGATTCAAAAAGAGGTTGAAATTACAAAAAAAAGCACTATATAGTATAGTGTAGTTGATAAATAACTACTGTAACATAATAATACGCCACTAGGGTATTATAAAATTGTTACATTATAACTTGCTTTTTAAAGGAGATTATTATGACAAGCAAACAATTCCGAATCACGACAGATTCATTATCACCACTATTCAAGGCCTCAGTTGGCTTTGACAAAATCGTTAACGAGTTCTTCAACGAACCTCAGTTTAACAATTCAACTGGCTACCCGCCATATAACATAAGCAAAGACGAAGAAGGTGTCTACGAGATAACTTTGGCATTAGCCGGTTTTAAGAAAGAAGACATTGACATCGAACTTGAGGATGGCACACTTAAGATTACAGGTGAGTCACAAGTGTTAGATGCAGACGGTAGAGAGTATCTACATAAAGGTATTGCAGAGCGTAACTTTATTAGAACTTTTAAGTTGGCTGAATTTGTGGAAGTTAAGGACGCAAAACTTACAGACGGTATTCTTAGAGTACAACTGTTTAGAAATGTTCCTGAAGCGTTAAAACCACAAAAGATTAATATTAAATAATATTCAGGTAAATATTGGGGAGATAAGGAAATTCTTGTCTCCTCGATTCCGTGAGAAATAATGGCAAAGAAGGACAAAAGAAAAACCATTGTATACATGATACCAGAAGGCGAAACAAGAGACCACCACACATATCATTATACAGCAATGAAAACAAAAAACTTGACAATTGAAAATAAGAAGTTAAAATTAAAGAAGTATAATCCAGTTAAGCAGAAACATGAATTATTTGTTGAAGCAAAACTACCACCACACACAAAATAGGTAATAGTATGTCAAAGGAAGCAGTTAAAACAAAAACAAAAAGTCAACTAGGATATCCACCGAGATATAATGTTGTTATCTTTAATGATGACTTTACTCCCATGGAGTTTGTTATTAAACTGTTAATTGAAGTATTCAATAAGAATATCAATACTGCAAAAGAAGTTACAATGCAGATACATGAAAATGACACTGCTATTGCAGGCAGTTACAATTTTGAGATTGCAGAACAGAAATGTGCGGAGGCAATAAGTATTGCTAGAGCAAGTGGTCATCCACTACAACTAAAGACGTTCCCAATAGAATGAGTATAGATAACTTAAATGACGCCAAGTATAAAGAAGGTTTTGTCACAGACCTAGAGAGTGAATCATTTCCTCCTGGATTAGACGAGCAGGTTGTTCGCAACCTAAGTGCGTTGAATGATGAACCTGAGTGGTTGTTAGACTTTAGACTTAAAGCATATAGACGCTGGATTCAAATGGATGAACCAGATTGGAGTGAACTTAATTACGAACCAATCGACTATCAAGCACTAAGTTATCATAGTGCTCCTACAATTAGAGACAAAGACGATATACCACAAGAGATTTTAGATACATTTGAAAAGTTAGGTGTACCGTTACATGAACGTGATGCATTATTAGGCATCGAAACAGAACAAAATAAAAACATTATTCCAACAGTAGCCATTGATGCAGTATTTGACAGTGTTAGTGTTGCTACAACATTTAAAGCAGAGTTAGAAAAGTATGGTATAGTGTTTGGTAGCATAAGCGATGCAGTTAAATCTCATCCAGAGCTAGTTAAAAAATACTTAGGCAGTGTAATTCCCTACACAGACAATTACTTTGCTACACTGAACTCTGCTGTATTCTCAGACGGTACTTTTTGTTATATACCAAAGGGCGTAAGATGTCCAATGGAACTTAATACATATTTTAGAATTAATGCTCGTAACACAGGGCAGTTTGAACGTACACTTATTATAGCAGACGAGGACAGTTACGTTAGTTACTTAGAAGGGTGTACAGCACCTGCATACGATGAAAACACATTACATGCGGCGTGTGTAGAGCTAGTGACCTTAGATAATGCAGAGATCAAATACAGCACGGTACAAAACTGGTATGCTGGAGATGAGAATGGTGTGGGAGGTGTTTACAATTTTGTAACCAAACGTGCCATGTGCAGAGGCGACAACAGTAAGGTAAGTTGGACACAGGTAGAGACAGGAAGTGCTGTAACATGGAAGTATCCAAGTTGCATACTTAAAGGCGACAATAGTGTCGGTGAGTTTTTTAGTGTTGCTGTTACTAAAGGAAAACAACAAGCAGACACTGGAACTAAAATGATTCACTTAGGCAAGAACACTAAGAGTACTGTGATATCAAAAGGAATTAGTTTTGGAGATAGCACAAATACTTATAGAGGTCAAATCAAAGTAAACCCTGGTGCTCAAAATGCCAGTAACTTTACTAAGTGTGACAGTTTAATGTTACAAGACAGTAGGGCACTAACGATACCTTACATTCAAAGTAATAACAGTACAGCAAAGATTGAACATGAGGCAAGTGCAGGAAAAATTAGTGAAGAACAAATGTACTATCTTGCAACAAGAGGCTTTGACGAAGATGACGCATTAAATTTAGTAGTTAATGGATTTTGTAAAGACGTATTCCAAAAACTACCATTGGAGTTTGCCGCTGAGGCGAACAGTTTATTAAATGTAACATTAGAAGGCGCAGTAGGATGAAGAAAGTAACAGTAAAGGATATAGGCGGGGAAACTGTTAAAGACAACGATGTCTATGCATTACAAGATAACAACTTTGGTAATAACTTAACACTAAGCAGTACGTTCTTAAGAGCAAAGCAAAAAACAAACGGGCATTCACATGCGGGTCAAGAGGAAGTTTACTTCTTTCAAAAAGGTACAGGGGAAATGGAAATCGACGGTAAAAAGTTTCCTGTGAAAGAAGGCGACATCGTGTGTATAGAAGACGGTGAATATCACAGAGTGTATAATACAAGTGATTTAGGACTGTATTTTATTTGTGTGTTCGACGGTGGCAGAAATCATTGACAATAACTAAAAATTAAAGTATAATATACCTATGTTAAAACTAAAGAACTACAAAGTAAGCGAAGTACTAGAAAACATTAATATTGATTTCGAGAAAGGCAAGAAGTATATAGTTATGGGATCAAATGGTGTTGGTAAAAGTACCTTAATTCACAGTATTATGGGAAGACCTGATTTAGAAGTATCAGGAAAACTTACACTGGACGGTGCTGACTTATTAGATATGCCAGTAGACCAAAGAGCAAAGGCAGGATTGTTTGTGGCATTTCAAACACCCACAGCAATTCCAGGTCTAAGTAATTTTCAAATGATGAAACAAGCATTGGACTTAAAAGGTTCTGAATTAGGTGTAAAACTTGCAGAATACAAAGACAACGCAAAGGCATTAAAGTTGCCAGACGGTTGGGATAAACGTAATGTAAATTATGATGCAAGTGGCGGCGAGAAAAAGAAAAGCGAATTAATACATTTAAAAATGTTAGACAATAAAGTCGCTATGCTAGATGAACCAGACAGTGGATTAGACGTAGACGGTATTAAGTCTTTGATTACTACACTTAACAACTGGCACAACGAAGAAAATACATTGATAGTTGTAACACACTATGAAAAACTTATTGAAGGCATAAACCCTGACGCTGTATTAGTTCTTAAAAAAGACGATGTTATTGTTGGTGATAAAACACTAGCAGATACAATATTCAGCAAGGGTTTTGATAGTGTATAAGCAATTATTTTCATACCCATTTTTATCTAAGCAACCAAGCAAAGAAACATATTACAATCTTAACGAATTGATTGATTATATAACTAGCGACGAGTATATAGCAATCACCGAAGAACATACTGATAAAAACATATATAAAGAGTTGATACAATGTTATAAGGCTAACTTGTTATTTTTAAAAGAGCATGGGCTTCCACACTCCAAGCAAGAACAATTTAATACATTCAATCTTAACAAGTTGTACAGTCTGGACATTTTAAGTTCTAATGAAGCAAAAACTTCATCCATTTTTGACAAGTTGAGTTATCTTGCAACTAGCGATGAGAATCTAGTCACATGTATTGACGGAGATGTTTTTACTACAGAAAGCATAAACAAGAAAAGTTCAGCAGGGTTACAAATCTTAGATTACATGAAAGTTGGGAAACAACGTCATACTGAATATACTAAGTTGATTGAGAAGACTGGTAATTTTAGTAACTTAACATTTGGTTCTTCTATATACCCTAATGTTTTTATATTCCCTAATGGCTCTAAGAGCAAGTATGCAAATAAGCCAGTTAAGATAACATATGAAAACTCTAAGGATGATCCTATCTTAGAATCAAACACAAATATTGTCGATGTACAATACGGTACACATGTTAAACTTGTAGAGAAAGTTAAAACTACTGCAGGACAAATGAATTATGTGACTTATATTGTGAGAGAAGGCAGTACGTTAGAAATTGATAGAGACACAACTGATGCTGGCGGTTGGAGTGTATTTGATAGTAGGTTTATTTGCCACCCTAATAGCATTATAAAAATTAATTGTAGTAATACTGGAAGTCAGTACACACAAGAAAATTTCTACTTTAAGTGTAGTTCGGGTGTTAAATTAGAATTGAACGGAAGAAACAATGTCCGTAAAGGTAATGAGTACTATTCATTTGTGAGAGTAAGGAGTGCAGACAATGATAACACTAGTAATATTGATGTTAAGAACATTGGTAACGAACACTCTAAAACATCTTGGATTGGTAGGTTCGAAGTAAGTCCTACAAGCACAGGGTTTGACGGCACTATGGATAATGATAATTTAATGTTATCTAGTACAGCAAAAATGAACACTAGACCTATACTAGATATATACACCAAAGAAATTCAATGTACACATGGATGTACGATAAGTAATGTAGATAAAAATCAATTATATTACTTGCAGAGTAAAGGCTTTGATAAAGCAACTGCAACTAGTATGTTAGTGGAAAGTTTTCTATGTTAAGATCATACCCAAAGGCAAAACGAATTAAAGAGATTAGGAATTGTTTTCCTAGTTTAGCATATAGTGATTTAGTTTACTTAGACAGTGCGGCTAGTAGCCAAACTGTGGACACGTCAATAAAGGCTGTTAGTGACTATCATTATAATTATAGAGCAAACGTTCACAGAGGCGACTTTAAAATTAGTGGCATTGCTACTGATATATACGACAATGCAAGAAAAGAAGTTGCAGGACTTATTAACTGCGAAGATTGGGAAGTGGCATTCACTGCCGGAACAACTCATAGCATGAATATGTTAGCAGATTGGATTCCATTAGAGACTCCAGTTATTATCACAGAGTTAGAACACCATAGTAATATTTTACCTTGGATGAGACAAGGCAGAACAGCACTAAACGGCTTACTGGTTGTTGTGCCTGCTAATGACAAAGGCACTATTGATTTAGATATGTGGGAAATTGCATGTAAGTCGAATCCGGGAGCAGTTGCAAGTTTCCTTACACAAAGTAATTTAACTGGAATTGAATTACCTTGGAAAGATATGTGTAGGATCGCTAAAGAAAGCGAATGCACAACAGTCATTGATGCCTGTCAAAGTATAGGTCACAAGGAAATTGATTTACAATTAAACAATATAGATTATATGGCATTTAGTGGTCATAAGATGTATGCTTCAACAGGAACAGGTGTACTGTTTAGTAGAGGCGGATTTAACGAAAAAGAAAGTTACCTTGGTGGTGGAACAGTATCGCATGTTGATTTCGATCACTATGTCTGTGTTGCAGGGCCAGGTAGAGTAGAAGCTGGTACACAGAATATCTCAGGTGTACATGCCATAGGAGCCGCGGCTAAGTGGATTAAGGAAGTTACATACAAAGACATCCAAGAATGCGAAGCAGAGTTTTTCAATATGTTGCAGGAAAAAGGTTTATTTGCAATAGAAGAAATGAAACTAATCGGTGACATAGGACCAAGAAGTGTGTATACATTCACATTCGACGATTTACATCCTAGTGATGTTGCCGGCTTACTAGACTTTGATAACATTTGTGTTCGTACTGGACACATGTGTGCCTACCCTGCAAGTAATAAATACTCAGGTGGTAAAGGGGTGTTGCGAATTAGTTCAGCACCATATAACGATGAACACGATTGTGTTATGCTTGTAGAGGGAATATGGAAAGCAATAAAGAAACTATCCAAGATCAAATAGTAGATAGTATCATCGCTAATTTAAAGCGAGTGTACGACCCTGAAATAAACTTAAACGTATATGACTTAGGCTTAATTTATCAAGTTGCAGTAAGCAAGGAACTAGATGCCAATGTTATAATGACATTAACTTCACCTAACTGTCCGGCGGCAGAAATATTACCAATGGAAATTGAATTTGCCACTAGAGCAGTTGAAGGTGTTAATGGAGTTAAAGTTACTTTAACCTTTAATCCCCCATGGAATCCAGATGCAATTAGTGATGAAGGTAAGTATCAGATGGGAATACTATGAGTAGGAAAGTACCTGCACACAGCAAAAAACTAGATGAAGTAATAATCACAACAAGCAAAGGTAAAGAATTTACTGTAGGTGAAATAAAGCATTCTAAAAGAATACAAAAGAGTGCAACACCTAAGCAAGACCTAAGTTGGTATATTAAATGGACTGCAAGTGTGTTTATACTAAGCAGTATGAGTATTCGAGGTGTAGAAGGATTACAGTTTTATGATTTAGTGTTAAGCCTAGTTGGTGTAACAGGCTGGATGGTAGTAGGCATACTGTGGAAGGACAGAGCATTGATGTTATTAAATGGTGTAGGCATTATATTATTTCTTAATACATTGATTAAGGAACTTGTTGGATGAGCCTAACTGTTGATATCAAAGATTTACGAAACCCAGAAGGCATTCATTTCAATCTGACTAACCCAGAACACTTAGAAAATATTATGCATGGTGGATTCCAACTAGCCCACAAAGACAAAGCAACCTCTCACCCGTTAGTATTGTACTTCAGCGACTTCCGTAATATGTTTATAGATTTTAAAAGTGAATGGAATATGGAAATTCCTGCACTTGTATGGAATATGTTTATTCCTACTAGCGGCTGGGTAGAAATGGATGAGAACCATAATTATAGAGCAAACTTTAGATTAAGAGAACAACAAATAGATTTTCTATTATCGTATTTTGAGAATTGGGATAACTTACCAGAACACAATATGGTAATTGGATTTTGTGATGAGAGCCCTGAGCTCACAGAAATTATAGAACAAGTATATGACTGTATAAACTTGTATAAAATTCCTAAAGAACGTATATTCTTTATGGGACAAAACTTCTTAGCACAGAACGATATTAACAAATTTGCGGCAGAGCGTAAAGAACAGCCAATAAAGTACATAGTGCGTTGGCATATGACTGGACACATGGACTTTGCTACTATAGAAGACATTGCACACAGACACCCGGAACATGTAGTGTATAATGACCAAAGAATTAATTTTAGTAAGAAACGTGATCACAAGTTATCATTTTTAAACAGACGACCTAGCATGTCTCGTAGTGCAATGTTGTGGGGATTGTGGGAAAAGGGTGTAATTAATACATCAACAATTAGTGCTTATCCTCCCTTACGTTATTTTGGTCAAGCAGAAATAGATGGTAGCACAGCAGATATTATTAATTGGGAATACATGGGCCATGTATTACAAAAGCACCAACCCAGCCTACTACCAGGAATGAACAGAGAAACTGTAGAGCAATTCAAAAAAGATATGAGAGTAGGAAAGACTATACCTGGCGACCATGAACACATAGGCGACACTGAGTCGCAGAATATTCCATCCAGAAATGATTTTTATGTGTGGATAACATGCGAAACAGTTGCAGATATGGAAAAGCCTAATATGTTTATAACAGAAAAAGTGTTAAAGCCTATTGTGAATGGACATGCATTAATATTGTATTCGCAGAGAAACTTCTTACAAAGATTTAAGAAGTTGGGATTTAAGACATTAGCAAACCATTTTGGTATTAACGAAGACTACGACTCTATCAAAGATGACCGTTTAAGAATGGAAGCAGTGTTAAATGAAGTAGAACGTATTAACAATATGTCTATAGATGAACTACATGCTTGTTGGCAAAAAGCCCAAGCAGATATCAAAGTGAACAGACAACGTATATTTTTGACACTAACAAACATACGAAATAATTTTACACATAATTTAGTTAAGAATATGGTAACAGAACTATCAGAACCACACACTAGAATAGAAATTGCTAATTTTGATGTAAACAAAGAACTTAAAAAATACAAGAATTTTACGGATTTTAGAATTTTTAAAGATAACTAATATATTATTACACACCACACGGAGAAATAAATGGCTATTGAAATGACGATTCCAGATGTTACATGGAACAAAAGACACAGGCCCGATGGGGCGGCAGAATTTTCTTGGCAAGAAGAATCAAGCGAAGAAATTTTTAAAGACAAACGAGTAGTGCTATTTGCATTACCGGGTGCTTATACACCAACTTGCTCGACTACACATTTACCTGTGTATGAAGCAAATTACAAAAAAATACTCGATCAAGACATTGACGAAGTGTATTGTCTAAGTGTTAATGACAGTTTTGTTATGAACTCTTGGTTCAACAGCATGGGCATTGTAGATGTTAAACCTATTGCGGACGGCAACGGTGACTTTACAAGGCACATGGGTATGCTTGTTAAGAAAGAAGCAGTATGCTTTGGTTCTAGAAGCCAGCGTTATAGCATGGTAGTTGACAACGGCAGAGTTGAAATGATTTTCTGTGAAGAAGGAAAGGAAGACAACTTCCCTGGCGATCCGTTCCAAGTTAGTGATGCCGAAAGCATGTTAGAGTATCTCACAAATGTTAAAGATTTGAGAAGGGCAGAATTAGGAATTGCTGATGAAGAAACTGCAGATACAGTTTCAGAGTGAATCAGGCGACAAGACTAAGACTTTAGACTTCGACTTGTATGACTTGCCTGTTGTCGACAGGTTTGTTGAACTACTGGAAACTACAAAGTCTACGTCATATATCGAGGGTAGAGTAGACGTTAGGCGTAGCAATACAACTGAAACTACTTTACAACTCGCTACTGAAATGAATACTGTTATAGACACAGTAAACACATTAAGAGAAGATTTGTTAATCGATGAATCTCTTAAACTAGACTTAGCCATAGAGCCACACTTACAAGTTAAGAAGTTAAACAAACTGCATGAGATATTTCAACTGTACACAGAAGTGCATGGTATTAATGCTAATCAAACTCAGAAAGAGTTAGAACGAGTTAATATACTAGTACACTTGTTAGAAGCAGGACCAGTCGAAATGGATCAAGTGTTTGTGGTTGCAAAGCAAGTAGGCCCTATACCACAAGGACTTGAACTAACAGCAGAAGACCATATGTTGCGTAAACCACATGCTTTGTGGGGCGAATTAGAAATGGACTACCATACAGTTGGTAAAGACTTGGGTGCATGTTTTTGGACAGATGATAGCGAACTTGTCGCTACAGGAGAACTTAGACAGCAAACAACATTATGTCCGGGCATAGCAGTAAATTTTATGACAGGATCACACAACAAGCCCACAGATGAAGTGGACTTACAAAAAGAAACAGAATTTTACGACTGGTGCCAAAAAAATAACCTAGATGAACACATTGATTACACTGATCCAAAATACCGCTTAGGAAGACTCCGTATTGGGCGTATTAGCAACGAGTACACCATACAAGAAATCCAAGATTTAGTATTATATTATCCGGATATTAAAGACATTATACTCAAAAGTGATAAATAAGTGTGTTAGATAAGTAACAAATTAACGGAGATTACCAATGACAGATATAACTTTACCTAATGAAACACAGGTGAGAGCAGTAAATCAAGACGCATTTACGTGGGACGACCTGATGGACGGGTTAATTACAGAATCACAAGGTGCTGTCATTAAACTTGTCGTAGAACAATTAGACGCTGGTGGAGTAATTAACATCAGTGAGCAGTATGCAGGTACTGGTAAAACTGCAAAATTTATTCTAGACAACTGTACTAACAGTGCAGATCTAAAACTTGTTACAGCAGATATCTTCACAGATCTTTATTTAACAACTAGCGAATACTTTACTAACGTTGGTAATGCGGCAAACGTCTACAAACTAGACCTTTCAGGTAGAAATAGAATTAACTTAGACGAAGGCGGTAGCCCAGTAAGTGTTGACTTACTAGATGTTTGGGGTGCAGACCCAACAGTAGTTATTAGAAACACTGTATTAGCAGATGCACCAATTGTGCTAGGTACTAATGACCTTGCAGGCAAAACAACTGACATTCCTAAAAATGTTATAAAAAATTCGTCTGATGTGGCCCTAGCTGAATCAGGTAACGCTAAGTACGATTGCGTAGTTTATAATCCATGGCCGGTAAGCATGGGCCAAGCGGCACATGAACTTAACAGCCAGAAGGAAACTATGGCATCATTGTTTAACAATTTAAATAGTGGCGGCGCAATGATTGTTACTGCATTTCAAATGCCATCAATACAGGAAGCATTTTGGGCAACTATGAATGCAATGACTAACACAGGTAGACTTTGGACAGCAGAGTATGTGTTAAACAGTGAAGAAGACAACACAGGTTATTGGCAAGCGGCTATTATTAGAAAGACTTAATACAACATACCAATAATAAATAATCACACAACCAAATAGCGGTAAATATCAGTATGAAACTTGCTATCACTGGAGTGGGCATTGTATCGCCTTTAGGCAATGACATCCAATCCGTAACACAGAATTTAAAGGCACTCGACGTTCCAATCACAGACTATAAATTGCCTGGACACTTTGCAGATGAATTTCTCAAAGTAGAAAAGGCATTCCATTGCGACATTGACAACTTAGACTTAGACGGTATTATCGAACCAAAGAACAAACGTTGGTTAGATCCCACTGTAGTTACAAGTATGTCAGCAGTAGACCAAGCAGTTAAAATGGCTGATATGGACTTCCCCAACAACACTCCAGTCTTTGTAGGCACTATTAGAGGTGGTGCACCCAACTTAGCAAAGTTTAGTGACATACTTGTTAAAGGTAGAGCAAAAGTACACCCTCAGGTATTACTAAGTAGCAGTCATGAATACATAAGCAATCATATAAGCAGTCACTACAAGTGGAACGGCATTAGCATGGGTACTAGCGGTACATGTGTTAGTGGTGTACAGGCTTTAGACATTGCTAAAAAATATATGCAGTTAGAAGATTACGATTGTGCTGTAGTTGTAGGCACAGATTGGATGACCAGTTCAATGAGTACATTGTATTTCCAACTGTTAGGTGCTATTAGTCCAACAGGAAGAAGTGTTCCATGGGACGAAAGCAGAGATGGATTTGTAATGGGAGAAGGATCGGTGTGTTTGGTAGTTGAACCGCTAGAAAAAGCAAGAGCCCGTGGGGCAAATATTCGTTGGGTAGTTGATGGTATTGGTATTGGTAATGATGGTGCCCATGCTACACAACCAGACCTTGAAGGCACTGGTGCCAGGATTGCAATCGATAATGCCTTATCCCAGGCAGGCACCAGTGCCGACGAATACACAGTTTTAAATGCACATGCCACTAGTACGCCATTCGGAGATCCCGTGGAGTACAACGTGTTGAAAGATTACTTCCCGCAGACAAGTTACTTGTACAGCAACAAAGGACAAGTAGGCCATTTGATGGGTGCTAGTGGATTAGCAGAAATTATATTAGGTGCTGAAGCAATGATACAGGGTTTTGTTCCAGCAAATGCAGGATTAGAAAAACCTTTCACAGACGACAATTATTTTAAATTATCAAATCAAGTTAACGAAGAAAAATACACACGTTTCTTTAAGACTAGTTTTGGTTTTGGAGGAAGAAGTGCCGCAGTTAGCATTGCAGATGAAAGCGAAGTTTAAATATGCATTTATGGATTGTGCAGAAAGGTTTGCACAATTAAGTCATGCCAAACGTGCCCAAGTAGGTGCCATCATTGTAAAAGATAATAGGATTATCTCTATTGGATATAATGGTATGCCTAGTGGTTGGGAAAATGAATGTGAGCATAACATACATCATCATGAACTTGGCACTACAACATCTGTTACTAAAGCAGAAGTGCTACATGCGGAAACTAATGCTATAGCCAAATTGGCACAAAGTAGCGAAAGCAGTACAGGCTCTACACTGTTCTGCACACATGAGCCTTGTATTGAATGTGCTAAACTAATACATCAGTCTGGCATAAGGCATGTGATATTTAAAAACTCTTACGATGCCGCCAAAGGCACAGGCAGTGACTTTTTAGAACAAAGTGGCTGTGTAGTAGAAAAACTTGAGGACCAACATGAAAGTAGTACCACTTAACATAGGCATTCAAATAGATTGCGATATAAGAAATCTTACTGAACAAGACTATAAAGATATAAATGATTTATATTTAGAACACCTAATTGTTGTATTCAAAGACCAAGCATTCCAAACATTACCTTTTACAAAACTATGTGCCAAGATGGGACACTTTGCAAACAGTGAGCAAATGCTTTGGAAACGTGATGGCGAAAACACAGGCAAAGGTAAGCAACCGTTTTTAGATCCTTTTACATGGACTGGTACCGATAACGATTATCCTGTACAACGTGTTACTGGAGAGAAAACTAAGAAGGGCATGGCAACTGGTATCTTTGGTAACGGAGAACTAGATTGGCACAGTAATATGAATGGTGAGATGGATAGAGCAAGAGGTGTTGCATTACAAGGTGCAGGTTTTTGTGAAAAGACTCACACAGCATTTATGGATACAACTAAAGCATACGCAGACCTTCCTGATGATATAAAAGAAAGGTGTGAAGGTGTAGTAGGTAACTACGAGTATGCTCCTGAGAATTGGGCCAAAGGTGTTCCAGCACCACAGTTAATGACTATGAAAGGATTTGGTATAGTTGACCACAAGTACACTATGCCCTTAGTACATGAGAGTTTCACAGGCAAGAAAGGATTATACTTCCACTTCCATAACAACTGTTCATTCCCTACAGACCCAGAACTAAAACAAATACTAATGGACCATTGCTTCCAAGACAAATATGTGTATGAGCATGAATGGCATCCTGGTGATATTGTTATATCAGACCAAGTGCTAACATTACACAAACGAGTAGAGTGGGAGCCAGAAATAATTGCTAAACGTGTATTACACAGAATAACATTTCATTATAACAATATTATAGAAGACTACTTTAACAAGTATACCAAAATTAAAGAGTCGGATAAGTTTGAATATTAATGTCAATCTTTATAAATCAGTCAGCAAAGCATGTAATACTTTCTGCTAGAAAGTGTGGGCTTATGACATTAAGTCATTCCGTAACAGACAAATTCAAAAACAAGTCAGAAAATAAAGGTTGGAACCGTGGCAATCCAGACCCTCATTATGTACAAGGTAATGTTGGACAGCGAGAGGCTCAATTTGACCCTACAACTTGGGCCGCCTATGATGTTACTTTAATTATAAGAGAACCATATGATAGGTACATCAGTGGTGCACGAACTGTGTGGACACTACAAGAATGGCAACGTAAGGCCATGCAAAGACCCAAAGATTTTGAAAAATGGTATGATGAAGAGTACCGTAAGTTCGGTATAGAATTACACAATGGGCATGTATCTAATTGGCTATACACAATTGATAACATGCAGTACAGAACAATAGAAGTAGTCGATACCAAGAATTTAGACGATTGGCAAGTTCGTAACGGTTTCCTTAAATGGCACGATCATAAATCACATCCGGAAGATAAAGCCATTGTTAAGGCACACATAGACAAACACTACATAGAAGAACTAACAGAATACTTAAAACCAGAGGTAGAACGGTACAAAAAATGGTTGACATTTGATGCATAATACCGTAAAATAAGCATATGAATAAAGCAGACAAGAAGAAATCTAAAACACAAATGACTAAGTCAGAGCTGATTAGTCTGCTCAAAGAACATGAGTTGACTATCAAATCATTGGAAATCCATTTAGATCAATTGCGTAATGATAGGATTGCGTTAGACACAATAGTGACAGACCAAGATACAAGTATATTGATTACTGGACTGAACGCAAGAATCAAAGCATTGGAAGAAACAGTAAAGAGAATAGACAGTAGAAAAGATTATGAATAAAGTTTTTGTTTACGGATCACTAAAAAGTGGTGGCGAAATAAGAGGGCTGAATAACTTTGGCGATGGTGCTATTATTGTGGGTAAAGCAAAAACACAATATCCGGACTATGAAATGAGCGACCTTGGGTCATTTCCAGGTGTATTTCTCAACGGCAAGTTTCACATCGAAGGAGAAGTATGGGAAGTAGATGATGAAACTATGGAACAGTTAGATGCTATTGAAGGTTACCCAGATTTTTACAGTAGACAACAAACTCACACTACTCAAGGCGTAGCATGGATGTATTACTTAGATGATAAATCATATACGCAGTACAAAGGAAATAGAGGCGATAACGTATTTGAACAAGGAGACACGTTAACATGGCAGAAATGAAAAGTAGAGAAACACAGGCATTAATCGAAGATGTAAACAACATCAAAAGATGGCACCACGATAGAAACTTAATTGAGGGTAGTGATGACAAATCACAATTTGCTAAACTTATTCAAGAAGCAGGTGAACTTTCAGATAATATTTGTAAGGGTAAAGACATCAAAGATGACATCGGTGATATGATTGTGGTTTTAATTAACATTGCAGAACGCAATGATTTATCAATTACTGATTGTGTGCGTACAGCATGGGACGACATCAAAGACCGTAGAGGTAAGATGGTTGATGGTGTATTTGTAAAAGAAGGAGATTTATAGTGACAACTTTTTTATTAATTGTTTTAGGCATTTTGCTTGGTTGGATGATTCCTCGTCCATGGCAATTAGGTGAGTTTGAAGAAAGATTAATCGGACCTCTAAAACAAAAAGTACCACATCATCTTAGATGGTGGTAACAATGTTTGAACTACAACTTATAACATTGTTTATGATTAAGCATGTTGTTGCAGATTACTTCATGCAATACAGTTGGATGATTAAGGATAAAGCAACATACGGAGCATCAGGTGGTATACATCACGCTAATTGGCACGGTGTATTAACTTTTGTAGTATTGCAGTTATGTGGCATAGGATTGCCTTTGGCTTTGGCGCTAGGAATATTAGACGCTGTTATACATTATCATGTTGACTATATTAAAAGCAATGTGTGGAAGAGCAGAGGTTACGGTCCACAAGATCAAATGTATTGGGTGACACATGGTATAGACCAGTTAGCACACTTTATGACATATATAGGAATTATATTATTATGCGTATAGATACGGATGTAAAACTAGATTATAGCGATGTATTGTTGAGACCTAAACGTAGCACAATGGGTAGCCGTAAAGATGTAGACTTAATTAGGGAATACACATTTAGGAACAGCCAAAAAAGATATAGAGGCATTCCTATTATGGCGGCAAATATGGGAGGGGTAGGCACATTCAATATGGCAGAGGAACTAATTAAAGTCCCTATGTTTACATGTTTGGATAAGAACTATCAACCTGCTGATATTTGGGATTGGTTTGGTAACCATGTACACAAATCAGACCTTCAAAGCCATATTGCAATTAGCACAGGTATTACTGACATAGACCAAGAACGTGTTGATGCTACACTTAAATTGTGTAGAAGCATAGAGTATGTGTGTATTGATGTTGCTAATGGTTACTCAGAACGTTTCCTAGATTATGTTGCTAGGTTTAGAGAAAAATATCCACACATTACTATTATTGCAGGCAATGTAGTAACAGCGGATCTAACAGAGGAGTTAATATTACGTGGAGCAGATATTGTTAAAGTGGGGATTGGCCCTGGGTCTGTTTGTACTACTCGCATTAAGACTGGTGTTGGGTACCCACAGTTATCCGCGGTCATTGAGTGTATGGATGCCGCTCATGGTCTTGGCGGACACATCATTGCTGATGGGGGTTGTTCTTCTAGCGGAGACGTGGTGAAGGCATTTGGCGCCGGTGCAGACTTTGTTATGCTAGGTGGCATGATGGCAGGTACAGATGAGAGTGGGTTTGAAGTAAAAGATAATATGGTAGAATTTTATGGTAGTTCGACTACCCAAGCACAGGAGGACAATGGTGGTGTACAAGGTCATAGAACAAGCGAAGGTAGAATTGTACGTTTACCTTACAAAGGCTCCGTTACAAATGTGGTCACAGACGTACTTGGAGGCCTCCGTAGTGGTTGTACTTATGTTGGTGCTAACAAGTTAAAGAACTTGTCAAAATGCACAACATTTGTGAAAGTAAACAACGGAAAGACACACAATACAGTTTTTGAAAATATGCAGGTAGGTGAATAATGCCAAGATACACAGTTACAGTTCCAATGCCAGAAGGCGATAGTCTTAAAGCAATTGGTGAAACAGCATCAACGTTTGATTTAGTTATAGAACAGGGTTGGGCAACATTTGGTGGAGAAGCAAATACACCAGAAGAATTTGAAATGGATTTGATTGAAGGTATCTTAGGATTACCCGAAACAATAAAAGCCGTAGAGGCATGGTAAAATAGGTGTATGATTATTCCTGATAGCAAAAAAGCAGAACATATAATATGGGAGTTAGAATACGAGATGAATCAACCTCGTAATGACGGCTGGACAGCAAGTTCTATGAAAAAAAGGCTATGGGAAATTAAAATGAAGGTAGACAAAGCATTAGTGAATGCTCCGGAATTTGCAGGTGAAGAAGCATACGAAGATTTATACTTAATGGAAAGAATAAAACGAAATGTCTGATAATTTTAAAATAGGTATAATCGGTAGAGGCTTTGTTGGTGGAGCAGTTAGTAATGGCTTTAATAAGAACGTCGAACAAATCATTGTTGACCCCGTACATTCAGATACTACATTAGAACAACTTATAGAACAAGGCCCTACACTGACGTTTATATGCGTTCCTACACCGCCTAATGAGGACGGTAGTATTAATGTTGATATAGTTACAGATGTATTAATAGAACTGTCTATGCGAGACTACAAGGGCGTAGTTGTGGTAAAGAGTACAATTATACCTGACTACTTACAACAATTTAAGAAAGAGTTTGACTTAAAGATAGTTTACAATCCAGAGTTTTTGACAGAAGCAAATGCTCATGCAGACTTTATTAATCCTAATATGCAAGTGCTGGGCGGTAAATGGAAAGACTGTGAAGTAGTAGAGAAGGCATACCTAAGACACAGCAGTGTAAAGGTTGTGCCTACGTTTAAAACAGACTTAACCACAGCAAGTTTACTAAAGTACACAATTAACAGTTACCTTGCTACTAAAGTAATGTTTATGAACGATATACACAAACTGCATCAAGCAGGTACTAGTCAAGTTAGTTGGGAACAGTTTACAGACATGCTTACTAGAGATCCACGTATAGGCGACAGCCATATGCAAGTACCGGGGCCAGATGGAGAGTTCGGCTTTGGTGGACATTGTTTCCCTAAAGATACTGAAGCATTGCTAAAGTATGCAAACGATAAAAGCATTAAACTCAATATGCTAAAGAAAGCAGTTGAGATAAACAAAAAAATCCGATAGTCCTTACACTGCTTATTCCTACACTATTAGATAAATATGTGTACAATACTATGGTTAATGCATTGACCAAAAATTAAGTATTGACAGGAGTTTAACATGTTAAAAAATATGCTATTAAAAGCAATACATAAGAGTCAACACGTTCAACGTAACTGGGACCTTTCCAAATCTATTCCGGAAGAGGACATGGAAATCATCGAGCAGGCATGCTTAGGTGCACCTAGTAAGCAGAACGTTACATTCTTTAAACCTTACTTCATCACTGACAGAGATATCATTAATAAGATTCACAGAAACACTTTGGGTTTCCTTATTGAAGATGGCAAAAAAGGTGGTGTGGCAATGAAAGGCGACAGACTAACAACTAATCCACAAGTACTAGCAAATTTGCTAGTTGTTTTTGTTAAGGACTTTGATGCGGAAAAAGCCGCTAAGAACACAGACCAAAGCGAAAATGCAAAAGTTATGGAAATGGATATGCACCAAGCAGTAGGAGTAGCGGCAGGCTATGTCAATATGACAGCGGCTATGCTAGGATACAGCACTGGTTGTTGTTCTTGTTGTAACAAAGACGAGATTCAAAGAATACTCGGCATTGATGAAAAGCCTTTATTATTAATGGGAATTGGTTACCCAGATTCTAGCAAGCCTAGAAGACAACATCATCTTAAAGACGAATTAGTTTTTCCAACTAACCGTAAACAAGAAGTTGAAGTAGCAAGAGTATAATAATAATATAAAGTGTAGAACATGTCCGCATGATGGTGGATAGAAAGGAGCCAGTTCTTGTAACTGGCTTTTTTTGTGGTCATAAATATTGCCCGTATAACACATTTAGTTGTACAAGGAAATATATGAATATAATTAAACACTTCATGGATAACTTGAAGACAGTGTTGGTCACAAGAGCAACAGATTTTAACGGAAGGTCAGACAGACCCGAATTTTGGTGGTTCTCATTATACATAAGTATAATTGCAGTACTACTAGGATTAGTAGATAACTATGTAATAGGATTTACATTTTGGAGTATACTGGAACCATTTGGTGAAATGAACGAATGTGGAGTATTAGTAGCATTACTTATGGTAGCAACTTTTGTTCAAAGCATATCAGTAACAGCAAGAAGATTACACGACAGAGGTCGTAGTGGTTGGTGGCAGTTAATGTTTGTAGTACCAGTATTAAACTTTATACCATTATATTGGTGTGTAAGAGATGCAAAGGATACCTATGCAGCTAAGAAATACAAAAACCCTTACGGAGCAAGATAATGCAAACAGGTGACGTAGTAACAGTAGTTACAATTAGTGGAGAGTATGTTGGAAAACTAGTCTCTCAAGAAGATAGTGCAATTACGATTGACAACCCTAGGATGATTCTATCCAACCCACAAGATGGGTCAATGGGGTTTGCAAAAGGTATAGCTGCAACGGGAGTGGAGAATCCACCTGTTGCAACATTCCACAATGTAGTGTTCGTAGTTCCATCCAACGATAAGGTCGTTGAGGCACATGCAATATCAACAGGTGAAAAAGATGCACCTTTGATTGATGTACCAGCAGAGAAGAAGATTATTACTTAATGACTTCTAGAGAAGGATACGATGCTTACACATTATACCTTGGGATAAAGTTACACTTCTATTCCAAGGATTATGATTTCGTTAAGTACAACGGAAAGGTAAAGTCAGATATCAATTCCTTCTTAAAACGTAAAGACAAATACCACTTTGGTAAATTGTTCCGAACATATAAACAAGAACTGCAAGACTTCTACATTGCAAACCTATCCTTTAAAGATTATTGGGCAGGTGACTTATTAGACAAAGAGTGTGATAAGAGATATAAGGAATGGAAGAAGAGGAATCAGAAACTTGGATATATGTTTGAGACAGAAGTATCAGACTTAATGAGAAAGTATAAGATAGATACTCAACTTAAAGTGGTCAATGGTCAACACCCTCGTTTACTTAAATCATATATGAGTAAACAAACAAGTTTAGAAACCATCTGCATCATGGATGAGATAATAGGTTTCACTAAGGATTGGGAAACACTTATAACAGAGAAGGTAGTGTATCCCGACTTACACATAAAGATTAACAAATACAAGTCGTTTATAACATACGACCAAAAGAAATACAAGAATAAATTGATAGAACTATGCTCTACTTAATAGGTAACGGCCCAAGTCGAAAAGACTTTGATTGGGATTCCTTTTTAGAGGAAGGACATGAATGGTGGGGATTCAATGGAATTTATCAACAACAGAAACCCGACTTATTGTTTGCACTTGATATACCAGTACAGAGACAAGTCATAGATGATATGTATCACTATGAGAACAAAGTTGCAGTTGGAGACTTCGACCCGATACCTATGGAGATGTGGGACTTAATGACAAATGGGTTTGAATACAGTCACCAACCTCAGAACATATTTAAAGTTAGAAAAGACGGGGACGATTTATTTACGATACAGGGATTTGATGATGTGGTATCTTGTATTGGATATAGTAGTGTTCATAAAGATAACATAGTTATATATAATAATCCAAAACTTAAGAATTTATTTGGTGGAATGTCTGCATTAGGATATGCAGCCGAACATAAATATACGGATATATGTTTGATTGGGTTTGATGCATTAGAACATGCAGACCCTACAAGTATATACAGTGGTGATTACTTAAATTACCAAGATGAGTATACAGAGGAGTCGAGAGTCTTCCATACTCAACAACAACAGTTTCTTGCTCTGTTAAAAGAGTATGAAAACATTAATGTTTATTGGAAAAAACCCCTTGACGGGTTGGTGAAGGTAGACTATAATGTACTTAACTATGAAAATAGTGAAGAGTGGATACTTGGGGTGGGTCACCCATCTGAAGTATCTTTATAAAATTGTAATAAAATGCGATATAATTGTAATAAAATAGGAGAATACAATGTCAAGTAGTTTAGATAAACTAAGAGCTGCAATGGAAACAGCTTCACCAACAGAAGGTGCAAAAAAATCCTACAATGACGATACTATGTGGAAACCCGAACTCGATAAGAGTGGTAATGGTTATGCAGTAGTTCGTTTCTTGCCTACTCCCGATGGAGAAGAGATGCCTTGGGTATCATACTTCGACCATGGATTCCAAGGGCCAGGTGGATGGTATATTGAGAAGTCTTTAACGACTCTTAATAAACAAGACCCTGTCAGTGAATATAATACCCAGTTGTGGAATACAGGTATTGAAGCAAATAAAGAGATTGCACGTAAACAGAAAAGACGTTTACATTATGTGTCCAATGTCTATGTTGTTTCAGACCCTAAAAATCCCGACAACGAAGGTAAAGTATTCAAATATAGATTTGGTAAAAAAATCTTTGAAGCACTCAAGGAAGCAATCTCACCAGCATTTGAAGATGAGAAAGCAATCAATCCTTTTGA
>ENA-ORDA01000908-ORDA01000908.1-marine-metagenome-genome-assembly--contig:-NODE-908-length-27398-cov-6.397826_pt1 | contig 27398 bp, 21 predicted proteins | sample MGYA00237778_ERZ508506 | MGnify/ENA primary metagenome ERZ508506 (study PRJEB26177, sample SAMN06267891) | marine metagenome | isolation source: Monterey Bay, California, USA | place: Pacific... | reverse complement strand
CCTGAGCTAGCTGTTGCGGTTGCCAAGGAAGAGGTTCGGCAAGAGCAACACATTGAGCTCATCGCCTCAGAGAATTACACCAGTCACCACGTGATGGCGCTGCAGGGCTCTGTTTTGACGAATAAATACGCCGAGGGCTATCCGGGTAAGCGTTATTACGGCGGCTGCGAGAACGTTGACGTCGTAGAACAACTCGCGATTGATCGAGCTAAGGAACTGTTTGATGCAGACTATGCCAACGTTCAGCCGCACTCCGGGTCGCAGGCTAATGCCGCTGTTTATATGGCACTTTTAGAGCCCGGCGACACTTTCCTTGGACTGAGTCTAGACCATGGTGGGCACCTGACGCACGGCGCCGCGCCAAATTTTTCAGGTAAGATCTATAACGCCGTTCAGTATGGCCTGAACGCTGAAACGGGTGAAATCGACTACGAGCAGGTAGAAGCCTTGGCTAAAGAGCATAAGCCAAAGATGATTATCGCGGGATTCTCAGCTTACTCCATGATCTGGGACTGGGCTCGGTTTAGAGAGATTGCTGACAGTGTGGATGCTTACCTCTTCGTGGACATGGCGCACGTTGCCGGCCTAATCGCCGCAGGGGTTTATTCTTCTCCGCTGCCACATGCCCATGTAGTTACAACCACAACACACAAGACTCTGCGTGGTCCTCGTGGCGGCTTGATTCTGAGCAAAGGCCAACCTGAGCTGGACAAAAAGTTTAACTCAATGATATTCCCTGGCAGCCAGGGTGGGCCATTGATGCATGTCATCGCGGCCAAGGCAGTGGCCTTCAAAGAGGCGCTGGAACCGGAGTTTAAGACCTATCAGCAGCAGGTCGTGAAAAATGCCAAGGCGATGGCCGCCGCGTTTATTGCTAATGGTTACAATGTCGTATCTGGCGGCACTGAAAATCACCTTTTCCTACTCGATCTGATAGATAAGGGTATTACGGGTAAAGCCGCAGATCTGGCGCTTGGCCAAGCGTTCATTACCGTCAATAAGAATGCCGTGCCGAATGACCCTAGGTCTCCCTTCGTGACCAGCGGCCTGCGTCTCGGCTCACCCGCGATCACAACACGAGGCTTTAAAGAGGCCGAATCGACGCTGCTGGTTGGCTGGATCTGCGAAGTGTTGGATGATATCGACAACGTTGCTGTCATCGATAGCGTTCGAGAAAAAGTTAAGGCGCTTTGCGCCAAGTTCCCCGTTTACACCTAGTATAACCTGAGTAGTTTGCCGATTTTTCGTGGCCGCAATCGCTTAGCTTTTGAAGTCTGTGTTTCTTCAGCTGGTTCTGGTTGCGAAAAATCAGACTACTAACAAAGTCATGCTTTGGGGATCATCGGCGTTGCATATTTGTCAATACGCGTTGAGCCGGCACTACCGTAAAAATTCCTGTTATCCAAAAGGCTCTTGTAATTGCAGTCTCCCATTGGGAGACAAAGACCTTGCATTAAATCCTCGCACAATCTTAGTTTCCAATGATCATCAGCAATAGTCATCAATGACCGTTCACAGAAAATCGAGGTTTATACGTCCCCGCTTCTGCTCGCGAGTTAAGATTCTCAGCACACGTCAAAGACGTGCTAATTCCGAACTTCGAGACCTTCTAATTTACCATTACGCCATTTCTTCATTAGTTTGAAGAACTCAATGGGACCGCCGCCATAGAAATTGTTTTGAGGCGCAACGTTCACATGACCTTCGTTGTTGTAATAACCAGGCGTACAGGTGCTCTGAAAATCTGCAGTTAAACGCGCCTTATCAATAATTGTTTGCACCCACGCAGCTTCAGCTTCAGCGCTGGCTTCAATCCTTGTTGCGCCACGCTTCTTCGCTTCGCTTAATATATGCGCTAGATGAATACCATTTTCATCTAACGAAAACGTATAAGTTGCAGTGAACGCAGATTGCGCTGGTCCAAAAAAGAAACAGTTAGGGAAACCCTTGGCATGCATACCATGGAAAGTCGACAGACCGTTGGTCCATTTCTCTGAAACGGTTAAACCATCCACACCGGATATGCCATAACCAGCACGCCTAGAATAGTCAGTGCCTACCTCGAAGCCAGTAGCAAATATAATGCAATCGACCTCATATTCTTTGCCACCAAACACAACGCCGTTCTCCGTGAATTCGTCGATTCCCTGGCCATCGGTATCCACTAGATGCACGTTTGGTAAATTGTAAGCCTTCAAATATTCATCATGAAAACAAGGTCGCTTACAAAACTGACGGTAGTAAGGCTTGAGAGACTCCGCTGTTGCTTTATCTTGAACCATCTCATCTGCACGCGCTCGTACCCTTTCCATATTGGCCATATCAGCAAGCTCAATTTTGCGCTCAATATCCATGTGTTTCATGGCTTTGTTCATCAGGTATTGCTTTGGTCCGAGCTGATACATGTTTTTATCGAACGCCCCGCCGAGCGCCCAGCCTGCAATTTTTAACTTTGATGGGGCTTCATCTCGAAGCTGCCCAAACAAGCGTCGAAATGCTTCGGTCCAACCGTCGCTGACCAGATCCTCTTTTACTGGCGCACCTGTCATTAAAGATTCGAAGTTAGTTCGTCGTTCATTTTGCCAACCACTTTTTTGCGTGCCTAACCAATCTGGATCAGTGGGTTGGTTATTACGTACACTAATGGAGGATGGGGTTCTCTGGAACACGAAGAGTTCTTTGGCACCTGCGCCTAAATGGGGGACACACTGAACAGCAGTTGCACCTGTACCTATGATCGCGATGCGTTTATCAGCCAACTTATCTAGACCGCCATGAGAGTTACCACCGGTATAGTCATAATCCCATCGACTGGTGTGAAAAGTGTGGCCCTTGTAATCACCAATGCCTTTTATTGCTGGTAGCTTCGGTCGGTTTAATGGACCGTTCGAGTGAACAACATATCGTGCTTTTAAATTATCTTGACGATTCGTCGTGACTGTCCAACGGCGTGTTGTTTCGTCCCATTCTGTAGAAACAACTTCTGTCTGCATCAAAGCTAGATCATTCAAACCAAACTTCTCTGCGAGCACTTGGCAATAGGCTAATGTCTCAGGCGCATCTGTGTATTTTTGGCGGGGTACAAAACCAGTTTCTTCGAGCATCGGTAAGTAGACATAGGACTCAATATCGCAAGAGGCACCTGGGTATCGATTCCAATACCAGGTACCGCCAAAACCGCCGCCTTTCTCTATGATTTTTATATCTGTGATGCCTTGTTCAATCAATCTCGCTGCCGCTAGCATGCCGCCAAAGCCACCGCCAATCACCAGCACTTCGAGCTCTTCTGTGAGCGCATCACGATCAAAGCCCTTCTCAACATACGGGTCGTCGACATAGTGTGAGAAGTCACCTTTCACTTCGAGGTATTGATCATTGCCATCATCGCGAACGCGCTTATCTCGTTCTGCGCGGTACTTGTCTCGCAACACGTCGGCATCAAAATCATAGGCGTTGCTGGTATCTGTTACTGACACTTGCTTCTCTCCTCTTCTAAATCTTTCTAAAGTCAAAATCGCCTTACCGAGACAATGCTCAGAACCGACTAATTAGTCAACCCTGCCCTTTATCACAACAATCTTATTAGGGTCGCTAAGACAGGGTCGCTTGACAGGGTCGCTTGACAGGGTCGCTCAGACAGAGACGCTAAACCCGATCGATTTCGGAGCTGTCCTAATGTCCAAATTTCAATGGTTTTAATTCGCTATGAATACGAAGCAATCTTTTAGCCAACAAGAAGTAAAAGTTTTCGACAGATAATCGCGCAAAAATCTCCTCAGTTGTCATAATTATTAGGCCAATACTGGTTTTGCATAAGGAGATTAGAAAGATGAAAAATATTATCGTAGGCTTAGTTTCAATATTGTTGTCAATCAGCGCTTTTGGAAACCCCCTGGCCCTTGAGAAGCGTCAAGCTGACACCGCCATGGATATTACGTCACTGATTTTAGGAGATGATGAGTCTGTTATTAGCGCTGAGGGCGATATGGGCGAATATGGCCGTGTTTATGCTACTTACCGTTTACGTTACGACGGTGAGGGAAGACGAAGCGGCACTGTTTATGGCTCCGGTCGAGGTGCCACAGGCGATGAGATTGTTGCCGGTAACTTTTCAGGTCGTTGGGAAGTGGTTGATGGCACGGTGACTATGCGCAACGTGGTTGCCATTAGTGACGGAACGATGAACCTCGACATCATAACGTTTAGACCAGCGGATAGAGAACTAATGGTCAAGGTCTACGTATTGAAGTAATTTGAATACCGATTTATCAAAGGGGCCTCACGGCTCCTTGTTAGTCTCAGGGTCCAATTACTCGGTCACTTGAACCCCGACTGGATCAAGGCCTTTGGCTCGCGAGGATCCCCTGAGACTATAACTACTGATTAGTTGGGCCTCCGGGCTGCGACCCAGGTCCAATAGAATCTATCATTTCTTGCGTATCGCGTCTCATCGCTTTGATTTGTGCCTTGGTGCGACAGACTTTTTTCGTAAAGTGTGAGCCAGTTGGACGCTCCCTCACACAAATCAGTTTTGGTTCACTTGTCTCAGCTGTCTCAGAGGTTTCAACTGTCTTAACCGTTTCGGACTTCGTTTCTTTTATTGTTCCTTCTTGAGGTGCAGTTTGGCAAGCAGCGATTAACAAGGCCGCCAAAATCAGTATGCAACGTTTTCCCGTCGTGATTATATTCATTTTTATTCTCCAAAAAAAAACGCCAATCAAAATCGATTGGCGTTTAGATTTCACTTACTTAGACGTTAATCAATTATTATAGACCGAAAGTAACTCGTCCGTAATAAATGCGTCCGCGTGGATCATGAGTGAAAGGATCGAAACCGCCATCGGTATTAACCCGAGGTGGAACTTCGTTTCCTACATTCTTGACACCGAAAGTCAACACACTACCCTCGTCCTGAAAGCTCAAAGCAGGCAGTTCAAAGTTGTATTGCAGATCGACAGTGGTGAAGCTATCAATTTCAGGTGCGAAACCGATGTAGGACCCACGCAGCGCGCTCTGCGGTGTATCGTCAGTGTATCCGTCAATGTGACGCACGATTATGGATGCACCATGATTTTCTTTAGACCAACCGAGAATCAAGTTTGCTTTGTATTCGGGTAGTGGGTGACCAATGCTGTTACCATTGTTACGACTACCAACACCATCAATGTTAGCGCCTGAGTCAGTCACAATATCATAGGCAAGTGTATAGCTAATGCCCATGCTGGTCGTAATATCGCCCATATCACCGATAGAGAAGTTGTATCCTAACTGCAAGTCAACGCCCGAGCTTTCAAGGCTAGGTGCATTGAAGTAGGAAGCACTTGTTCTGAGTAGGCTACCATCTGCAGCTCGAATTACCTTGTTAGGTAAGCCCGCACCGATTGAGTAGACTTCATTGACGCCGTTTCCGTCCTGATCAGATACGCCACAAAGCGGTCCTGCTGCTGGGTCGGCATTCAAGCCACCAGGACATCTTGCTGCATTATCAGCATTGATCAGGTCTTGGTGTCCTTCGCGAGAGATCAGGTTACTGTATTCATAACTGTAGTAATCAACATTAACATTTAATCCTTCAAGACTACCTTCAGGAATCCAAGAAATACCGATGTTCCAAACGTCAGCTTCCTCAGGCTTCAATCCAGGATTACCTTGAGTAATTGTTGGTCTGAAAGCCAAACCGCCTGTACCCGAGAACGCATCTGTAGAATTCAGCAACGTAGTAGCACTACCGCCTGTTTGCAACAAAGAACCCACTCTGAAAGAGGTACCAATCGAAGCACGAATGGTCACTGTGTCGTTGGGTCGAACCATCAGCGTCGCTTTAGGATCAAATGTGCTGGTATCCAGCTGGTCAAAATCCTCGTATCGACCTGCAATTGTCAACTCAGCCCAGTCATTCAGTGGCATGTAGAGTTCAGCGAAGAACGAGTATGAGTCGAGCTCATTAGCCCAATCGGCTGCGCCATAGATAAACTTGAAATTGTTGTTGTTCGAATTAGTGTCGATGTTAACGTCAATTTCATCGGCCCTATATTGCGCACCAACAGCAAGTCCGGCAGAACCACCGCCCATGTCAAACAGATCACCAGTTGCGAATACAACGTCCATCACCACCTGTTCACTAACACTATTGCTAACAATCTCACCTTGCATCCACTGAAGCAGATCGACTGGATTCTGGTAGCGAAGCGCAGCCTCAGCAACAGTTAAAGTAGGGTCTGCAGCCCATGCACTGGAGTCGGAGGTGTTCCATCGCTGATTCGTCACTGGATCATAGACGCTAGTCTGGAAGTTGTTGTAGTAGTAGCAGTTACCAGTACCCAGATTACCAGAGCCAGCATCTGCAGAGTTAGTAGAGTTACAGTTAGGTCCGCCGAGCCCGACGTAAGCTGCATTCACGTTGCTAGTCAGCGTATCGGAAGGATTAATGTTGACAGAACTTCTTTGCGAGTATGTTGCTGATGCATCCATGCTCCATTCACTGCCACCCATTTCGAAATCCCATATCAACCCACCGTTAAGTCGGTAATTTGTTCTTTCGTACGTGGAAACTGTATCAAGCGGTCGTTCATCAAAGCTTGACTCGTAATGGCCACCCATCATTCTCTGCAGCGCAAGATATGGCACTGGCGCGATTCCTCTGCGTGCCGCATCAAGTTGAAGTCCGAAGTGATCGGCACCAATGATGGCAAAGTTTACATCTGGATAAAGTGAATTACCGCGTGCAGCATAGTTGTCAGAAAAACTAACAGAACCATACGCTTCTAGATTGTCTGCGACGTTGATGCTCGCATCTACGTGCATTTTTGCTTGAGTTTCATCCATCACAAGATTGAAGAAACTTGAGAAGTCATAGATGCAGAGACCTGACGCTGTTTGTCCGAGGACCCCCATGGGGCCGTCATTTGTTGCTGCCAAACCACAATCTGGATCAGCACCGGCGCCAAAACTGGTCGAACCTTCCGCGCTGAAGAAGCTTGGTGTTGCAGCGATACCGCCTAATGCTACATATCTGCCGGGCTGGCCAAAAGTAGACAGACCCGATTGACCGAAATCATCGTAGCGATCGCCTATCTGCAACCCACCTCGATCCAGATAACTACCTGAGACAGTGATATGTCCATTGTCTGATGACGCACCCATGATAATCGAGATCAGACTGTCAGACTGCTCACCCGTTTCGTCGTCGACACCATAGTCGTACTGAATCTCGACCCCTTCGAAACTATCACGTGTGATAAAATTCACAACGCCGGCAACGGCGTCAGCTCCGTAAAGTGCAGAAGCTCCGTCCTTGACTACCTCTACCCTTTCTAGGGCAATGTTGGGCACAAGACCTTGAAGGTCAACGTAGCCACTACCGACGTTATCAAAGTTCGTAGCAACGGTTCGCTTTCCGTTGATAAGCACCAACGTCGCACCATTACCAAGATTTCGCAAGTTGACGTTTGCGTTACCTGTAGAGCTGTCTCCCCCTGAAAAGGCGTTTGCTGAACCACCTATTGATCCGGAGTTAAAAGTCATATTGCTCACGACATCTTTGATATCGGTTGCGCCGATCATGTCTAGATCTGCTTTATCAATGACTGTTAACGGTACTGGTGAATCTTCGGACGATCGCTTGATATACGAGCCCGTAACGACTACCTCTTCTATATTGCCCTCTTCGGCATATACAGAAGTCGTTGGAATCAACGCGAAGGAAGAAGCGATTGTCGCCATTCCCAGCCATTGATTCAATTTGAAACTACTCATAAAACTTCCCCTGTTAAATCAAAAATCATAGACAACGCAAACACAAATTAGCTTATTATTTATAGTGTTATAGCCGGCTAATTGAATCGTGTACTTTCAGCATGAAAATACACGTCGGGATTGTCAGGGTATTGATGATGAGAGTCAAGTCAGCGCAAGAAAGGTAAATAAGTAGTTGTTGTCCTGAAACAGCAAATTTCTGACTAATCGCAAAAATCCTATTCTGAGCGTTTCAATCGATTATCGCCGTTGGTCTCGCGCAATAAAAAACGGGAGCAGACCCTAGTGGGGCTACTCCCGCCAATTTCCTAAACGCCGTTAAGTTCTGACGTCCTTTTTCTAAAGATAAATCTATGCGCTTTACAAGCTAAGGTTTGCACGTACGAAGAACATTCTTCCTCGTCCATCATGCAATGTACCGTCATATGCCGTTACGTTTGCAATCAGTGGTGCTTCCTCGTCGGTGAGATTCATAATGCCTAGTGTCAGCGCAGCATCTGACAGGAAGGCAGTCTCGCCGAAGCTATAGCTGTATTGAGCATCGATCGTCGTCATGCTGTCGATTTCTCCGTCACGTATATCATCGGACAAATGACCATTACCACCTAGAGCAGCTGTTGCAGCAAAGAAACCACGTGTGCCAGCTGGAACGTCACTGGTCAACTCGTCTACATGCTTCACAATGACGAATGCACGATGATTGTCCATTGACCAGTTCAGTGTGCCATTAATCTTGAACTCTGGGAGTGGTCGCGCAACCGCATTCCGGCTGTTGTAGCTACCCACACCGTCGAGCACAGTGATACCACCTGAGCTGTTCTGGATCTCAACTTCATACTCATTAACATACGCTGCCTGCATGCCTACTTTCCAATCACCCCAACCGGTGTTAAAGCTGTAGGAAGTCGTCAAGTCAACACCATTAATGGTTGCACCGTTTGCATTTGCAAAGGTCGGCAAGATTCGAAGCAATATCGCTTGACTGTTTCTAACGATCTGCGCTCTATTACCGACACCTGCATTCACAGCATCAACAAACGTTGAACCAGGGTTGGCAGCGACAAATGCTGAAAGCGCAGCGTTATCCTCGCTAAGAAGAGTAGCAGAAGATTGACGCGTGATGATGTCTGTATAATCGTAGTTATAATAGTCAACATCAACTTGCAAGCCTTCTAGCATACCTTCCGTTGGAATCCATGAAAAACCAATGTTGTAGTTATCAGCAGCTTCAGGCGTCAACGCTGGGTTACCAACAGAGATTGATGGTTTGAAGGTCGTGCCCCCAACGATATCAGCTTGGTTCGCAACCGTTGTCAGAGTTCCAAAAGACTGGAGCAACGACGGAACATGGAAAGAACTACCCGCAGAGAGACGCAATGACAAAGAGTCAATTGGCCGCCACAAAACAGTAATCTTCGGATCCGTTGTATCAACACCGATCTCATCGAAGTCTTCATATCGAACGGCAATATTGATATCCAGATTCTCACCTAAGGGAATACCTACCTCTCCGAAGAAAGCCGTGGTGGTCAGAATACCTTTCCAGTCACTCGCACCGAAAACGAAATCCAGGTTGTTGGCGGTAAGCGCTGAATCATAAAGCACTTCACCTGTATCACGACGCTGTTGGAAACCTAATGCTATTCCAATAGAGCCGGAATCCATTTCAACCAGATCACCCGACGCAACCACGTCGATTACACGCTGACGGAAGTCACTTGCGTTACTAGCGCGACCCGCTAACCATTCATAAAGCTCTGGCGCATTACGCAGCGTGAGATCTGATTGGCCTACATTGCCGTTACGATCAAACTCGGAGTTACCGAAGGGGTTGAAGAAGTAACAGCTGCCTGCATCATAATCACCCGTTTCACCGTAAGTCGTGTTACCCGAACCTGGCACGCCATTGACGACATCACAGTTCGGTCCACCTAGACCGTTGATAGCAAGTTCCATGTGGCTGGATAATGTATCCTGCGCTTGAATTGAACTGGTTGAATGTTGGCTTGCTGTGTATGAAGCGTCCAGCACCCATTCCTTGTCACCAAACGAGAAATCATAGGTTCCACCAATCACATATCGCTGGTCTGATCGATTGGCATTTGTAAAAGTTTCAATCGGGCGTTGACTACGTGGCGTGTTTCTTGTGCCGCCAATCATACGCGTCAGATTAGCATACTCAACAGGTACAATACCTCGCCTGAACGCATCTTCCTGACTGCCAGGGTTGAGTGCAGTTTGAACAACGCCGTTAGCATCGATGTAATCTACACCTGTAGGAATCGTCAACGCTGGCGCATTTGGATTCAGCGAATTCAAACGATTAAATTCTGAATCGTTGGCGCCAAATTCAAAATACACTTCAAGGTCGTCAGTCATCTCATAATGACCGTCAACGTGCATCTTTCGGAGCGACTCTTCAGCCTGAATGGAGAAAAAAGAGCCGTAGTCATAGACACAACGATTGAACAAATTACCGAGCGCACCGCCCTGCTCCAATGCCGCTGAATCTTCACAGTTTACGTCGGCTTGACCGTAACTAGAGCCATCGGCCGCACGCGGTAGGTTATTCAAAGACGTTTCACCATTAAGGCCTACTTGATCTCCGGGATTTAAACCATTACCTGCCCATGTGATCGTTTGTCCTTGGATTGGCGTGAGTCGTCCTGGTTGACCTGTAGAGGAAATCGTTGTCGCGCCATAACGTTGGTAGTTATCTTCGACGTTAATTTCATCGCGGTTCAACACAGACGCTGATACCACAATGCCACCACGGTCTCCTTGAAGACCCCAGATCATGCCGATGGTGGTTGCATCACCATTGCGCGTTGTTTCATCGGTCGTAAATTGAGTGCTAATGTCCATGCCCTCAAAATCTTTCTTAGTGATGAAGTTAACCACGCCAGCGATTGCATCAGATCCGTAAAGCGCTGACGCGCCATCTTTCACGACTTCAACTCTTTCGAGCGCAATATTAGGAATTAGACCATTGACATTGACAGAGGAATTACCTCGGCCATTATACCAGGATGGTGCTTGACGTTTACCGTTGACCAGTGGCAGCGTTGCGCTTTGGCCAAGGTTACGTAAATTAATTGAGTTTCGACCGTCAGCGCCTCCCCCCTGAAAAGTCGCCGCTCGTGACTGACTACCTGACGACCATGGCATGGCTTGCACGATCTCTGAAACATCTGCGGCACCAATATCCTCAATATCTGCAGATGTCACAATGGACAACGGAGACGGTGAGTCTGCTGCATTTCTTTTAAGGTATGAACCAGTAACGATGACTTCTTCCAGTTCACTGCCGCTGTCTTGTGCCTGTACGCTTTGAAAGCCCGGAAGACATAACAGAGAACTAATCAAAATCGAGTACTTTCTATTCATGGAAATCCCCTCTTGTTCTTATAATTAGCTCAGCTTTGCCAACATATTCTTAGTGTTCTTGCGTGGTTAGCCGAACATTCCAAGAATACCTACCGCATAGTTAGGGTATTCGCCCTACATGGATACGCTGAATATGTATGAGAGTCAAGCGACCCTGCAGATACTTTTATAAATAACGACTTTTCTGGGCCGCATTGCTCTCGATCTTCCATCGATTTCTTTGCCATGAACGACTTAAACTAACCCAAAGCCAATGTAAGTGAGAATGTGTAGAGAGGAATTGATAGAGGCTGACTAACCACAGAGGCACTCTGTCAGTTATTTTGGTGAGTGAGGGTTATCACGGACATGTATGCAAGCGTGTGCGTGACTATCGGATGCGTTGAACCCGGGTAGACGTTCCAGACTTTGATCTCATTGTGTATCCACCCAACAATCCTTTTTTGATTTTTACCGTATCACCTACGCGAAAAGGAAGCGTACGCGGTGAATCTTGTAACCAGATCTGACTGTTTTCGAGCAGGAACACCATTTTTTGGGAATTACCGGCTTTAAGTTCCGTGATCCGGGATTGGAAATCACCACCGGGATCTCTGTTGAAAATTTTGCTTAGACTGAATCCTAACGAATTTCGTTCATCTTCAACGTCTATTTTACTTTTATCCGGCCTGGTTAATTCGTCTTGAGTTGTCTTGGTAACTTCCCTTGTTGACCTATCCCTGACATTTCGGGTGTCGGCAGATGGTTGCTTTTTCTGCACGGTTTCACTTTCGATCATTTTGTCAGTTTTGCTTGGAAACAATTTGTCAAAGCAGGCAAGTCGGTCGTCGGTTCTGACAAGCTTGGCGCATTCTTGCGCTGTCTCACCGAAAACAGAAAGACTAAAAAACAAAAGTAAGAACGGCAGATACTTCATGAATAGCTCCATTGCGTCGATTTAAATCGTACGGTTTAGATCAGTTGTAATCTTTTTTTTGTTATCGCTTGAGAAGATACCGATTAAGCATTGCTAAAGCAATTGAGGTGTATCAGTTCTTAATTGGACGGGTTAACCTGCTTGCATCAAAAGTCTGCCGCTCTTGCTTTTATATAAACGTAATGCCTTCCTCAGACCACACAAATGCCCTCGGCAAAAATCTTCGTTTACTGTCAATTCAGAAAGCACTAGTCACCGTCTACTTTCATTTACCTGTCGTTGTACTATTTTGGCAAGATCTCGGACTGACGATGCTGGAGATAATGCTGCTCCAGTCGATCTTTTCTATCGCGATGGTGTTGCTTGAATTTCCATCAGGTCTATTTGCGGATATGTTTGGCCGAAAACTGACGCTGACGTTAGCCGCCCTCTCTAACCTGATTGGTATTGTACTGTACTGTTTCGCCGAGGGATTTTATTCTCTGCTAGCGGCCGAATTATTTATTGCAGGTTTCATTGCCATGCAATCTGGCGCGGATTCGGCATTTCTATTTGATTGGTTGAAGTCGGATAACAGGGAAGATGAGTTTCCAAGAATATTTGGAAACCTGATTTTCTACAGCACATTAGTCGCTGGCGCTGCTCAGATTTTTGGCGGGTTTATTGCTGCTGTGGATCTCAGATTCACGATTTACGCCTGCGTGCCTTTTGTTTTTGTTGCATTCTTTGCAGCTACGCAACTCCAAGAACCACCTAATCATGCAAACTCGATAAGCGATACGGCAAAGTTCACAACGGATCTCCGGGAACAACTGAACTCAGTCTATTTTTCAATAAAGCGTGACGATATCTTACTCTGGGTGCTGGTATATGCAGGCATCATATTCAGCTTTAATTTAGCGGGCCTCTGGCTATATCAGCCATACTTTGACGTCGCCGGTATTGATATCATCTATTTCGGTATTGTATTTGCTTCTTTTCAGGTGGTGTCAGCCTATGCGGGGAAATACTACTACGTTGTTAAAGCTCGCTTCCAAACTTCAACTATTTTACTGACGCTCATTTTGCTCACTTGCGGCGCGTCAATCTTGTTAGGGTATTTTGTGTTTCTATTTAGTTTCACATTAATCTACTTGCATCAAGTCGTGCGAGGGTTCTATAAAATCAGTTTCAACGACATTGTAAATCAGCGGGTAGATTCACGCGTTAGAGCAAGCGTACTGTCGGTACAAAGTCTTGGTGGTCGGTTGCTTGGCGCCTTACTCATGCCTGTATTAGGATGGTACGCAGACGTTTACACAATAGAAGCCACTTTCGTTGTTATTGGCGTGACAGGTCTTATTTGCGGTATTCCTGTCTGGCTGGTACTTAACGGAAAACTTGGCACCGACACTGAAGCTGATGCCTTTTAGATGATTGTTAGGTAGGCGCCTTTAGTCGATATCAGGGATCAGCGGTTGAAAAAACAATCGGATGCCCATTCTCGTGCAAGGTAGAGCTTGAACCAGTCAACGTGGTGACAGTCCTTTATATCCCTTAAAAGAATGGGGTCTAGTGCTATCAGCATATTGACGTGAACTTACGTCAATGAACCAAAACTTACCTATATCCCTTGAATTATTGCCACCGCAACCCTAAATCGGATAGAACGGAGGCTATCGATCGGAACTATGCCCACTGGATGCCTTAATAAGGTCAGATTTACTTGCTTTTAGTGAGCCTAACCGTAAACTTTCACTAAACAAATCAGCCAATTCAGGAGATATTTTAATGGCAGATGCGCAATTTGTTACAGGTCGTCAAACGTCGGTCTTGGAAACAAACAAAGTACTACGAAACACCTACATGCTTTTATCAATGACGTTGATTTTCAGCGCAGGGATGGCAAGCCTGGCGATGGCACTTGAAGTTCCCTACATGGGCTTCATTCCTCTCCTTGTTTCAATTGGATTGCTGTTCGCAATTTCCAAGTTTAAAAACAGCGGCATTGGAATATTACTTGTTTTCGCCTTCACAGGTGTTTTAGGTTTTTCTCTCGGCCCAATCCTGAACTATTACATGCAGACCGCTGCGGGCAGTCAGACCGTGGTCACTGCTGCTGGTCTGACAGGTATGATCTTTCTCTCTCTGTCTGGCTACATATTGATTAGTAAGAAAGACTTTTCTTTTATGGCCGGTTTTCTGATGACAGGTCTGTGGGTTGTAGTCGGCTGTATCGTGCTTGCACTTGTTGGGTCGCTATTTGGCATGCAAATCTCAGGTCTAAGCCTGGCGATATCTGCAGCGATTGTCATGCTGATGTCTGGGTTCATCTTATATGACACTAGCCGCATCGTTAATGGCGGTGAGACTAACTACATCATGGCTACCGTCGGGTTGTATTTGAACATATACAATCTCTTTACAGCGCTGCTCCATTTGCTGGGTGCATTCGGTGGAGATGATTAATTACAAATTGATATTACTTCCTACTGCTTCGAAGTAAATCAATCAGACTAAAGCCCTTGCTCACCACGCGAGGGCTTTTTTTTGACCGGTATAAAACTGAAACCCTGTACCCCGTAATTTAGAAGATTCAGGAATTGTGTTGAAATGAAATTTGCAATTGTCGTTCAGGGAGCACCCTACTCGCACGAGGCTTCGTTGTCTGCGCTACACTTTGTAAAAGCCGTCTTAGACGCAGGGCACGAAATCTACCGGGTTTTCTTTTATCACGATGGCATTTACAACGCGAGTGACTTGATCGTGCCTCCTCAGGATGAGACTGACATTCGTGCAGAATGGCTGAGTCTCTCTGAAACGCATAAAGTCGAATTGATCACATGCATCGCTTCATCTTTGCGCCGCGGGTTACTGAATGAGGCTGAGGCTGAAAGGTATGAGAGAACTGCTGCGAACTTGAATAATGCGTTTGAAATCTCCGGTCTTGGCCAACTCATTGACGCGGGTTTAGCTGCGGACCGAACCGTGACATTTGCCGCTTAGGAGCACTGGATTAACATGAAACGCATTCTGTTCACACAATCCAGACCGCCTCACGGTGGGATAAACGCACAAGAAGGACTTGACGCTATCCTGATGGGCTCTGCCTTCGCAGAGTGCGCTGTACTTTTTCAGGGTGATGGGGTCTATCAATTACTCAAACATCAACAACCAGAGCGGCTAGGCACGAAAAACTTTGCTTCGACCTTTGGCGCTCTTGCTGATTATGGCGTTGATCAAATATTCTGTATCGACGAAGATCTTGAGAAACGTCAACTTGGAACCGATGAATTGGTTATTCCGACGATACCCATTAAACAAAATACCGTGTGCGAATTCATATCAGCATTTGATCTGGTATTGGACTTTTGATGATCCTGCATACCCTGAACAAGCCACCCCGCGCGCCTGCAGCTATCGCTTGCTTCGAGGTTCTTGCTGCTTCATCTGAGGATCGGGACTCCTTGCTCCTATTAGAAGACGGAGTTTACATGGCGGACAACTCAAATAAGGAACTGGTAAGACAGGTACCAACAAGAATTTACGCATTAGACATTGATATAGAAGCCCGAGGATTAGCGCATCGGGTTCTACCTAGCATTGAGGTGATCTCCTACGCTGATTTTGTTCAGCTTGTCGTTGAGCATAAAATGACAAAAGCGTGGATATGAGCACCTTAGTGAAAATGCTTGATGCCGAGGGTTTTTTGAGGGACCTCTCTCAGTGGTCACCGTCCATCGCAGAAATTATCGCCGAACAGGATGCTATTGACCTCAAAGATGCGCATTGGGAAATAATAGAACTGCAGCGTAACTATTACGAGACATACAAAATCGCGCCGGTTACCAGGGTACTTATCAAAATCGTCAAGGAAGCGCTGGGACCAGAGAAAGGTAATAGCATTTATCTCATGAAACTGTTCACAGGCAAACCGGCTAAGATTTCTGCCAAGATCGCCGGGTTGCCGAAACCGACCAATTGCGACTAAAGAGCAATTGATGACATCCCGTTCATGTATGGCTGCAGAACTTGGGGAATTCGAACCGAACCATCTGCCTGCTGATAATTTTCAAGAACCGCGATCAGTGTTCTACCGACGGCTAAACCCGAACCGTTAAGCGTGTGTAGCAGCTCCGGTTTGCCTGTTTCAGGATTGCGCCATCTCGCTTGCATCCGACGTGCCTGAAAATCTCTGAAATTGCTGCAAGAAGAGATCTCCCGATAATTGTTTTGTCCCGGTAACCACACTTCTAGGTCATAAGTTCTTGCTGAAGAGAAACCAAGGTCCCCACCGCATAGATTGACCACACGATATGGCAGATCGAGTTTTTGCAGAATATTCTCAGCATGCCCAGTTAACGCCTCGTGAGCTTGCATCGATTCATTCGCTGGCACCAGTTGAACAAGCTCAACTTTCTCAAACTGGTGCTGGCGAATCATGCCCTTGGTGTCTCTACCATAACTGCCTGCTTCACTTCGAAAACAAGGTGTATGGCATACAAATTTCTGAGGCACGTTTTCCGCTTCAAGGATGACATCGCGCGCCATATTCGTCACAGGCACTTCTGCTGTTGGAATGAGATAATAGTTCCGATCATCTTCTAACTTGAAAGAGTCTTCACCAAATTTTGGCAGTTGCCCCGTGCCAAACATCGAATCCTCATTCACGATGAAAGGCACGTAAATCTCTTCATAGCCATGCTCACCTGTATGAACATCAAGCATAAACTGGCTCAACGCCCGCTGCAGCCTTGCAATTGGGCCACGAAGTGCGACAAACCTTGATCCCGTGACCTTAGCGGCAGATTCAAAGTCCATTAACCCGCTTTTTGCACTCAAATCCACATGATCTTTTGGTTCAAAATCGAAAGCAGGAATATCCCCCCAGCGCCTGATTTCTACGTTATCTTCATCGGAATTACCCTCAGGAACCGTCTCGTCTGGAAGATTGGGCATGCCATGCGTGATGCTGTCTAGCGCTGCCTGAACCTCAATCAGGCGATGTTTCGCCTTATCCAGATCGTCACCAAGCGTGCTGACTGAGTCAAGCAGCGGCTGTATGTCCTCACCGCTGGCCTTAGCTTGGCCAATCGACTTTGATTTCGCTTTTCTCTCGGATTGAAGTGACTCAGTTTCAACCTGCAATTGCTTGCGCTGCTCTTCGAGCTCCTGAAAGCGCACGACGTCAAAATCATACTTCTTAGTTTTAAGTTTATGAGCAATTTCAAACGGATCGTTCCGTACTATTTTAGGATCAAGCATCGACTGGTTTCTAATTCAAAAATTTCGGGCGCAATAGTAACAAAGGTGATCAGATTTCGATATTTTTTATAGCATGTCGTCGGATTCGCAGATTTCAGCGAGTCTAAAGTTGCTTGGCGAGGATCATGCCTGCGCCCACAGCAACCAGACTGGCGACAACACTTCCGACAATATAGCTGCCTCCAGCCAGAAAGCGTTCCTGCTGGATCAAATCAAAGGCCTGTAGAGAAAAAGTTGAGAAGGTTGTGAAAGCGCCTAGAAAGCCGACGATCACCGCAGAGCGCCACAGAGGACTGACAAGGGCACGCTCGCTTAACAACACAAAGGCAAACCCTAGACACAGTGAGCCCAGCACGTTGACAATCAAGGTGCCATAAGGGAATTCAGCGCCAAACATCGTTGATGACAGTTCCGTTAGCCAGTAACGAGCGATTGCGCCCAAAGCGCCGCCAAGTGCAATTGCGAACATGTCCACCTCGTGTTATTCCCTGTTCATCCGTCAATATCGGCCCGTTAAGCGAAATTAGTCTTTTGGATAGCGTTTGAAATCGCTCTGCTCGTTCGCAAGATGCAGCTTTTCCAGCTTTTCGCGGATTTGAATCTCCAACCCCCGGTTAACTGGCTCATAATACGTTTTATCATCAAGTTCCTGAGGCATATAGGATTCACCTGCGACGAACCCGTCATCAAAGTTGTGCGCATAACGATAATCATCCCCATGACCCATTTCTTTCATCAGCGCTGTTGGCGCATTTCGGATGTGAAGTGGTACTTCGTATCCCGGTAACTCGGCGGCATCACTGAGTGCTCTGCCATAGCCTGAGTAGACTGCATTACTTTTAGCCGCCACAGCCAGGTATGTGATCGCCTGCGCTATTGCCAACTCACCCTCAGGACTACCGAGTCTTTCCTGAACCTGCCAGGCGTTTAAAGACAACTCCAATGCTCTGGGATCCGCATTACCAATATCTTCACTGGCCATTCGCACAACCCGACGTGCCACATAAAGCGGATCGCAGCCGCCGTCAATCATTCGAGCATACCAATACAGAGCAGCATCCGGCGAAGACCCGCGAACGGCCTTATGTAGTGCCGAAATTTGATCATAAAAGAGATCTCCGCCTTTATCGAAACGACGAAAGTCCGAACCGAGTACTTCTTCCAGAATCAGGTCATCCAGTTTGTTTTCGCCCGCAAGATCGCTGGCGATTTCTAGCAGGTTAAGGGCCCGACGCCCATCGCCATCCGCGGCTTTAACCAGCTTGAGCAAGGCCTCTTCGTCAGCTTCCAGTTGATTTTTTCCGAGCCCCCGCTCCGGGTCCTTGAGCGCTTTTTGGAGCAGCGCGAGCAAAGCGTCATCGTTGAGTGACGTCAGCTTGTAAACACGGGCGCGAGATAACAGGGCGTTGTTTAATTCAAAGGAAGGATTCTCGGTTGTGGCTCCGATGAAGAGAATGGTCCCGTCTTCAATATAGGGCAAAAAGGCGTCCTGTTGCGATTTGTTAAATCGGTGGACCTCGTCGACAAACAAAAGCGTCTTCTGCCCGCCTCCAATCGAAACATTTGCCATATTTTGTTTGGCGACTGCGATGGCGGCACGTATCTCTTTTACGCCAGACAGCACCGCTGATATCGACTCGAACCTAACGTGACATTCTTCCGCAATCATTCTTGCAATGGTAGTTTTGCCAACGCCGGGCGGTCCCCAAAGAATCATGGAATGCAGCATCGAGGACTCTATCGCTTCTCTTAAGGGTTTTCCCTTGGCTAACAGATGTTCCTGCCCAACGAATTCACTCAGATTTGCTGGTCTCATACGGGCTGCGAGTGGCTCGTAAGCTGACGCTGTCTCAAACAAAGACATTCAGACGCAACCTGCAGCTAGGCGCTGCGAGAAATCAATATGATTAAAAACGATCATCAATGATGTCCGTCCCCGCCGGGGGCACGAAGTCAAAAAGCGACGATTCAATCTCATCATCAACACTGACATCAGTAAGACTAATCAGCGTTCGTTGCCCCAAAGCATCGAGAATCGCAATGCGTACCGGCAGCGATTGTTGGAAAGAAACAGACAGGGATGTGAATAGACTTTCTGAAGATAGAGGTGAGAGTACATAGTTATCACCCAACTCATCTTCGAAATAAGATACTGAGTATGATGCATCTATCGTTTCTAAATGGCCTCCAAGCAGCAAAATGGGCACCTGACCGACATCTACCTCAAGTTTAGAAATTATGACCTGCTCAAGATCTGCGTCGTAGACCCAAAAGTCTTGTCCATTAGACACCAGCATTTGTTCAACCGGCGCACTGGTTTCAATTCTGAATTTTGCTCCGGGATTGACCCAGAGATAACCTGTGTTTTCCTGTAACACACGCAGGGTTCGATCCGTCGTTAGTTGCGTAAATGAGGCTGACATGTGGGTGACACGTGCAAGTGCGGCTGCCAGTTGAGCAGTGGTTGAGTTGACCTCACTATTCTGTAATTCGCCAGCTCGCACACCAACCGAGATGAATGTAATAAATATCATCAAGAACGCGAATCGAAGTGTGCTCATCAACTCAGGACTCAGGTGGCGCATTTGCGAGGACCTCTCGGCTGCCATTGGTCCCCATCTCGCTGACGACACCTGCCATTTCCATTGTTTCAATCATCCTTGCAGCACGGTTGTAACCAATGCGCAGCTTTCGTTGTACAGCAGAAATGGATGCGCGGCGTGACTGAGTTACAAATTCAACGGCCTGATCATATAATTCATCCTGTTCCTCTCCACCGCCATCATCACCAGCTACCATCATGCCAGGAATCATTTCTGCATCGGTTCGGCTATCTAGAATTTCCTCAAGATAATTGGGTTGACCCAACTCTTTCCAACTCTCAACGACCCTGTGTACCTCGTCGTCATCGACAAAAGCACCATGCACTCTCGCAGGCAGTGCAGTACCCGGTGGCAGATAAAGCATATCTCCGTGACCCAGTAACTGTTCGGCACCACCCTGATCGAGAATCGTGCGGGAATCGACTTTTGATGAGACCTGAAATGCAATCCTCGTCGGAATATTCGCTTTGATTAATCCGGTGATTACGTCAACGGAAGGTCGCTGCGTTGCCAGCACAAGGTGAATACCCGCGGCACGTGCCTTCTGGGCTATTCTCGCAATCAATTCCTCAACCTTCTTGCCAACGATCATCATCATATCGGCAAACTCATCAATAATGACTACGATAAAAGGCAACGACTCAAGATCCGGCGCTTCCTGCTCTTCGAGTTCAAGGAATTCCGAAGGCAGCCACAGCGGATCTTTGATTGGTGAACCCGCTTTGGCGGCTTCTTTCACTTTACGATTAAATCCACCGAGATTCCGAACGCCCAAAGCTGCCATGAGACGGTAGCGACGTTCCATCTCGGCAACACACCACCTGAGGGCGTTGGCAGCATCTTTCATGTCTGTCACGACAGGCGTAAGCAAATGAGGAATGCCTTCATAGATCGCCAGTTCAAGCATCTTTGGGTCGACCATAATCAGTCGAACGTCTTCCGGAGATGCTTTGAAGAGAATCGAGAGAATCATGGCATTCAACCCGACTGATTTTCCGGACCCCGTGGTACCCGCGACGAGAAGATGCGGCATTTTAGCGAGATCTACGACTACCGGTTGCCCGGCAATATCGTGGCCGAGTGCCAGACTCAGTGCTGATGAGGAGTTGTCGTAAGCACGAGATGACAGCACCTCACTCAACTGGACGATTTCCCTGTCAACGTTCGGAATCTCAATACCAACCACAGACTTACCCGGTATTACCTCTACGACACGTACACTGGTTACCGCAAGTGACCTGGCAAGGTCTTTGACCAAGCCTGTAATCTTACTGACCTTGACGCCGGGTGAAGGCTGAATCTCAAATCTTGTAATCACAGGACCTGGAAACACCGAGACGACAACAGCCTCGACACCGTAGTCAAGTAGCTTGAGTTCAAGCAAACGAGACAGAGCCTCGAGGTCTTCAGGTGAATACCCCGAGCTTTTATTAGGATCTACAGCATCAAGCAGGTGGAGTGCAGGTAACCCGTCAACAGCGGCAATTCTGAAGAGGTTTCCCTGTTTTTCACGCTCAACCCTTTCGCTGACTGCAGGTTCTTTGGCGACCACGGGCTCGATTTTGACCGGTGCTCTATGCTGCTGTTTCTCAACCTCTCGCTCGAGGGCTTCCCTCCGCTGTTCCACCACTTGCTTGACTTCATTTCTTTCCTGAAATCGAGCTCTGGTTTTGTGAAAAGTACGTTCGACCCAGGCGCTGAGACGCAACAGTGCTGCGCCAGTCGTATCCATGACCCACAGCCACGAAATATCAATAAATGCGGTCAGTCCAAACAAGAAGCTGGCAAGTAAGACCAGTGTCGCGCCTACGTAGCTAAACGACGCAACCAGGAGAGTAGCCAACTGAGCCCCCAGGATACCGCCACTGCCTTCACGCAGAACCACGCCAGACGTGTAAAAATGCAAAGCCGCGAGGCCCGCGCCTGATGAGATTGTAAACAAAAAACCCATCGCTCTGACCGCGAAAATAGGCCAACTAACGAGCGATTTTGCCCGCCTCTCCCGAAACAGTAGCAAAGAATGATAGCCCAGCATCATTGGGAATATATATGCAAGATATCCGAACAGGACAAACAGCACGTCTGATATCCAGGCGCCTGAACGACCTACCATGTTGGTGACACTGCCGTCAGTGCCGGTGTAGCTCCAACCTGGATCGTCGGGATTGAAGGAGAGCAATGCCATCGTCAAATAGAGACAGAGAGCCACCAGCGCAATGAGCCCACCTTCTCTCAACCGAAGCTGAATACCTGCTAGGATTTCGTCGGGATCATGCTCCGGGGTTGCTGGTAATGCGCTCTTTGTTGCTGGCACAATTCAATCCTCTGGTAACATTTATTCTACATTTGAATTAGAAAAGCCGTGAACTAGCGAATAACCTTGGCGTCATTCATCGCGGTGACTCACCTAATCACTTTCAGCTCGGCAGGCCAACAAACTATGCCAATCCGACGGGCTGTTGTATCATTCGACCACTCTCTGATTTAACGGTTTAACGACATTTGCTGAAGCGAAACCTAAACAGGATTATAGATAAAAATCAGGACGAGGAGTTGCTGCCAAGATACTGATTTTATTAACATTAGAGTGAATTGCTCACCTTACCCTTTTACCGTGCTTTTGAAAACTGAATTTTTTCAGGAAGGTTCAGTTTTTTGGTATGAAGTCTAACCCGCAAAAAAGTGTCAACACACCAGCCTTGTTGAACAACAAACACAGATTACGTGGTAACCAACACTATGAACGAAATCCATCACAAGCTACTTATTTTGGGATCTGGTCCCGCAGGACTTTCAGCGGCAATCTACGCTGCGCGCGCAAACCTGGATCCCGTAGTTATTACTGGCATTGAAACCGGTGGTCAACTGACAACCACAACCGATGTCGATAACTGGCCTGCGGGCGCTGAGGGCTTACAGGGGCCAGACCTGATGGTACAGATGCAGGCTCATGCTGAGAGATTTGATACTCAAATAGTCTACGATCATATCCATACCGCTGATTTGGCGCATCGCCCTTACCGGCTCCATGGCGACAATGCGATTTACACTTGTGATGCACTGATTATTACGACTGGCGCCTCAGCGCAATATCTGGGCCTACCCTCGGAGGAAGCGTTTAAAGGAAAAGGTGTTAGTGCTTGCGCTACCTGCGACGGCTTTTTCTACAAGAAGCAAAAGGTTGCCGTTATTGGCGGCGGCAATACCGCACTCGAGGAGGCACTTTATCTCGCCAATATTGCATCTGAGGTCATCATGGTTCACCGCCGGGACGAATTCCGCGGTGAAAAAATTCTGCGTAATCGGGTCATCGAGAAAGAAAACATCAAGATTCAATGGAACCATGTGCTAGAGGAAGTTGTCGGCGATGACATGGGCGTGACAGGCATGAAAATTAGGGACGTCACGACAGATACTGAGACCCATCATGACCTTATGGGCGTGTTTATTGCTATTGGGCATACACCAAACACCAGCATTTTCGATGGTCAGCTGGAGATGAAAAATGGCTATATCGTGATCAATACGGGGATAGCAGGAAACGCCACGGCCACTAGTCTGCCTGGCGTCTACGCTGCTGGGGATGTAGCGGATCAGGTGTACCGACAAGCAGTGACTTCTGCCGGCTTTGGTTGTATGGCCGCGCTCGATGCCGAAAAATATCTCGACGAGCTAGAACGTAACGCGTAATTAGCCACACCAATATTTCGCTCGGCACCTGATATGATTGAACTCACATGGCTGGACCCAAGTAAGCTGGAATTTCCCCCAGTTGAGCAGGCGATGCAGGATCCCGATGGGCTGCTCGCAGTGGGCGGAGATCTTTCGAAGGAGCGGTTGCTCCTCGCATACAGTAAAGGCATATTTCCTTGGTATGAGGATGATCAACCGCTACTTTGGTGGAGTCCGGATCCACGTGCCGTCATCGAGCCCCAGAATGTAAAAATAAGCCGCAGTCTACGCAAAAAGCTTCGCAAACAGGAGTTTGAAGTCAGGGTCGATACGGCGTTTGATGACGTGGTGAAGCGCTGCCAGAATCCGAGGGCCTATTCAAATGAGACTTGGATTACAAACGAGATGCGACAAGCCTACCTAGCACTGCATCGAGATGGCTATGCGCATTCCATTGAGTGTTATCAAGACAAAGAGCTTGTTGGTGGATTATATGGTGTGAGTATTGGACGCCTATTTTTCGGGGAGTCTATGTTCCACACTGCAACAGATGCCTCAAAAGTTGCCTTCGTCGCGCTCTGCCGCCTGTTGCGCCAACAGGGCTGCCCGCTCGTTGACTGCCAAATGCCAAATCCACATATTATGAGCCTTGGAGTCGAGACGATTTCTAGATCTGAATTTATGTTGTATTTGTTGAAAAACAGCAAACTGAAGTCCAATGAATGGATAAATTGGCCATCACTGCAGGGCGCAATGTGTGTCGACACAAGAGAGCTGGCTGATGCGAACTAATGGTAACGACGCAGGGTTTTAATGGGTATTAAACCAACCAGTATTAAGGACTTACGATATTTTACCACTCCGGAACACGAATGCAGCTATCTCGAGGGAAAACGATCTACCACCCTGTTTGCTGACCCTGAGGCTATTATCAGCACAGAACTGTATAGCATGCTCTCATCGGTTGGATTTCGAAGAAGTGGGCAACACATTTATCGTCCACACTGCCAAGATTGCAGCGCTTGCGTTCCGGTGCGAGTAGCCGTTAATCAATTTAAGAAAAACAGAAAGCAAAATCGAATATGGCGTAAAAACCAGGATCTCGAAATTTTCATGGTATCGCCCGAATATACGGATGAAAACTATTCGATTTTTGACGAATACATCACTGAACGTCATACCGATGGTGATATGTATCCTGCCGACCCCGACCAGTTTCGCAACTTTCTAGTCAATGGACGCCCAGAAGCAACATTTTGTGAGTTCCGTGAAAATGGAAAGCTTGTCGCGGTGTGTGTCGCCGACGTGATGATGGACGGCTTATCAGCTATTTACACCTTCTTTTCACCCGAGGAATCGAGACGAAGCTTGGGTAATTTCGCTGTGCTTTGGCTAATTGAGGCTGCGTTAAAAATGAATAAACCGTACGTTTATCTTGGATACTGGATCAAAGACTGTCAGAAAATGAATTACAAAACAGACTATCGCCCGATAGAGCTGTATTACAATGATAAATGGCAGTTGCTTAAATAACTCGATTTGGCGAAGCATTTGGGGCACAATGCTCGCCGTTTCCAGCGACAGTCTTCAAACAACTGAGAGTATTAATGGCTAAAGAAGAACAAATTCAGATGACAGGCACAGTGACTGATACATTGCCTAACACCATGTTCAAGGTTGAACTTGAGAATGGTCACGAAATTATTGCCCACATTTCTGGCAAAATGCGAAAGAATTACATAAAGATTTTGACAGGCGACAACGTCAAAGTTGAGCTTACTCCATACGACCTTACAAAAGGTCGCATTACGTTCAGAGAATAGGCTTTATCACTCAGGTTTAGGGAAAACCGCGGTCCGTGTCTATGCAGACACGGGTTCGTCGATCTCCAACACAAGGTCATTGTCCCTAACTAGGACCTGCACAACGCCCCCGTTAGAGAGCTTGCCGAAAAGGATGTCTTCCGCGAGTTCCTTTTTGATCTTCGACTGTATGAGTCGCTGCATAGGTCTTGCACCCATTGCTTGATCGTAGCCGTTTTCAGCCAGCCACGCTCTTGCCTCATCGCTTATATCCAGTACGACCTTCTTATCGTCGAGTTGCACTTGCACCTCCACCAAGAATTTGTCGACCACCGTGGTGATTACTTCCGGCGAGAGTGGGTCAAACTGGATAATAGAATCCAACCTATTTCTAAATTCAGGCGTAAACATCTTTTTCAGCACTTCCATTCCGTCGGTCGAATGGTCTTGTTCTGTGAAGCCGATCGATGACCTACCCATCTCGTAGGCACCTGCATTGGTTGTCATGACGATGATTACATTGCGGAAGTCCGCCGCACGACCGTTGTTGTCAGTCAGGGTGCCGTGATCCATTACCTGCAGTAGCAGGTTAAACACCTCAGGATGTGCTTTTTCTACTTCGTCTAGGAGTAAGACGCAGTGCGGATGTTTGGTGACTTCTTCAGTCAACAACCCACCTTGGTCATATCCAACATAGCCGGGAGGCGCACCGATAAGCCTAGAGACGGTGTGTCGCTCCATATACTCAGACATATCGAAACGAATAAGCTCAATGCCAAGAATCTTTGCAAGTTGCCTGCACACTTCAGTTTTACCTACTCCGGTCGGGCCAGAAAATAGGAAGGACCCTATTGGCTTTTCACCTTCTTTCAGTCCGGCTCGCGAGAGTTTAATCGCGCTTGATAGCGAAGAAATAGCCTCATCCTGACCAAAAATAACCATCTTCAGATTCGATTCGAGGTCTTTTAAGGCTGCCTTATCGGAAGTAGAAACGCTGTTTGGCGGGATGCGTGCGATCTTCGCCACCATTTTCTCAACATCAGAAACGCTAATTTGCTTTTTGCGTTTAGTGGCGGGCTGCAATTGCTGATAGGCACCGACTTCGTCGATGACATCGATGGCCTTATCAGGCATAAACCGATCATTGATGTAACGTTCTGCCAATTCAGCGGCAACTCGGAGCGCCTTGTCGCTGTATTTGAGATGGTGATGCTCCTCAAACCGCGACTTGAGCCCTTTTAAGATTTGATAGGTGTCCTCAACACTCGGTTCAACCACATCAATCTTTTGGAATCTTCGCGAGAGTGCCCGGTCCTTATCGAAAATGCCTCGATATTCCTGATAGGTCGTTGAACCCATGCAGCGAATTTGCCCCGAGGCCAGCAGAGGCTTAAGCAGGTTAGACGCATCCATTACGCCACCCGACGCTGCACCGGCACCAATGATTGTGTGAATCTCGTCGATAAACAGGATCTGGTTATCACTTTTAGTAAGCTCACCTAGCAATGATTTTAAGCGCTTCTCAAAATCACCGCGGTATTTAGTACCCGCCAACAAAGCACCCAAATCCAAAGAGTAGACGGTGCTGTCCGCAATCACCTCAGGTACTTTTTGATCGACTATCATTTTCGCCAAGCCCTCTGCAATCGCGGTTTTACCTACGCCTGACTCCCCAACCAGCAGCGGGTTGTTCTTTCGACGACGTGAGAGAATCTGTATCACTCGCTCGACTTCTTCGCGCCGCCCCACCAACGGGTCAATAAGTCCCTTCCGCGCTTGCTCATTCAGATTGGTCGAATATTGCTCGAGGGCACTGGGTTTCTTTTCTTCGCCCGAAGCCCCTTCATCTGTCCCAGACATTGCGTCAGGCTCTTCCGATTCTTCATTCCTGGATGTGCCGTGAGAGATAAAATTAACGACATCGATTCTGCTTATGTCTTGCTGCTTCAGAATGTAAACCGCGTGACTTTCCTGTTCACTAAAAATAGCGACGAGAACACTGGCACCGGTGACTTCTTT
>ENA-ORDA01000906-ORDA01000906.1-marine-metagenome-genome-assembly--contig:-NODE-906-length-27487-cov-10.861328_pt1 | contig 27487 bp, 25 predicted proteins | sample MGYA00237778_ERZ508506 | MGnify/ENA primary metagenome ERZ508506 (study PRJEB26177, sample SAMN06267891) | marine metagenome | isolation source: Monterey Bay, California, USA | place: Pacific... | reverse complement strand
ATGTTCTTTAACCTAAATTGTTTTAAATGTATAGTACTATTAATAGATTAAATTTTGCATCAGCTACAGATATTCCTAATTATCCTGATTTTCTTGAAATTCAAGTAAAATCTTTTGGAGATTTTTTTCAACTTGAGACAAAATCTGATGAAAGAACCGATGAAGGTCTTTTTAACACTTTTAAAGAAAACTTTCCTATTTCAGATTCTAGAAATCAATTTGTATTAGAGTTTTTAGATTATTTTGTAGATCCTCCAAGATATTCAATACAAGAGTGCATTGAAAGAGGATTAACTCATAGTGTTCCTTTAAAAGCAAGGTTGAAACTTTATTGTACTGACGAAGAGCATGAAGATTTTGAAACTATAGTTCAGGATGTCTATTTAGGTGTAATACCATACATGACCCCTAGCGGGACTTTTATAATAAATGGTGCTGAGAGAGTTGTTGTGTCACAATTGCACAGATCTCCTGGTGTCTTTTTTGGTCAATCTTTTCATGCTAATGGAACTAAATTATACTCTGCAAGAGTTATTCCGTTTAAAGGATCATGGATTGAATTTGCTACTGACATTAATAGTGTGATGTATGCTTATATAGACAGAAAGAAAAAATTACCTGTAACTACTCTTTTAAGAGCAATTGGTTTTGAAAGAGATAAAGACATTTTAGAAATTTTTGATTTAGCTGAAGAAATTAAAGTATCTAAATCAGGGCTAAAAAAGTGTTTAGGAAGAAAGTTAGCTGCTAGAGTTTTAAACTCATGGTTTGAAGATTTTGTTGACGAAGATACTGGAGAAGTTGTTTCTATTGAAAGAAATGAAATTATTTTAGATAGAGAAACAATAATAGATAAAGAAAATATTGAAGAGATTTTAGCTACAAATACTCAAACAATATTATTACACAAAGTAGATGGTCAACTTTCTGACTATGCAATTATTCATAATACTCTTCAAAAAGATCCTACTAACTCAGAAAAAGAAGCCGTAGAGCATATCTATAGACAGCTAAGAAATGCTGAGCCGCCAGATGAGGAAACTGCAAGAGGGATAATTGACAAACTGTTTTTCTCTGACCAAAGATATAATTTAGGTGAGGTAGGTAGATACAGAATGAATAAAAAATTAGGTCTTGATATTGATATGGAGATGCTAGTTTTAACAAAAGAGGATATTATAACTATTATCAAATATCTAATTGAATTAATTAATTCTAAAGCTGAAATTGATGATATTGATCACCTTTCAAATAGACGAGTTAGAACCGTTGGTGAACAGTTGTCTTCTCAATTTGGTGTTGGTCTATCCAGAATGGCAAGAACTATTAGGGAAAGAATGAACGTTAGAGATAATGAAGTTTTTACACCTATTGATTTAATAAATGCTAAAACTTTATCATCTGTAATTAATTCTTTTTTTGGAACGAATCAGTTATCTCAGTTCATGGATCAAACCAATCCATTAGCTGAAATTACACATAAAAGAAGATTATCTGCATTAGGTCCAGGAGGTTTATCTAGAGAAAGAGCAGGATTTGAAGTAAGAGATGTTCATTATACACATTATGGAAGGTTATGTCCAATTGAAACACCTGAAGGTCCTAATATTGGTTTAATATCTTCATTAGGAGTTTTTGCCAAAGTTAATGATCTTGGTTTCATTGAAACACCTTACAGAAAAGTTGAAAATGGAGTAGTAGATTTAAAAAATCATAGATATTTAAGTGCTGAAGAAGAGGAAGGTATGTTAATTGCTCAAGCAAATATTCCAAAAGATAAGGATGGTAAGATTCTTTCTGAAAAGGTTATTGCTAGACAAGAAGCAGATTATCCTGTTATTGATCCTTCTGAAGTAAATTATACAGACGTTGCACCTAATCAAATAGCTTCTATTTCTGCGTCACTTATCCCTTTCTTAGAGCATGATGATGCTAACAGAGCTTTAATGGGATCTAACATGATGAGACAATCTGTTCCTTTGTTAAGACCAGAATCTCCTATCGTGGGAACTGGTTTAGAAAGACAAGTAGCTTCAGATTCAAGAGTTTTAATAAATGCTGATTTTGACGGTAAAGTTATTTATGTAGATTCTCAAAAAATAACTCTTAAGTATAGTCTAACTGAAGAACAAAAACTAACTAGTTTTGATAATGATGAAAAAACATATTCATTAGTTAAGTTTAGAAAAACTAATCAAGGTACTTGTATAAATTTAAAACCTATCGTTGTTAAAGGAGATAAGGTGAAAAAAGGTCAAGTTTTATGTGAAGGGTATGCAACTCAAAACGGTGAATTAGCTTTAGGAAGAAATTTAAAAGTAGCATTCATGCCTTGGAAAGGTTATAATTTTGAAGATGCTATTGTAATTTCAGAAAAAGTTGTTAGAGATGACGTTTTCACATCATTACATATTGATGAGTACTCCATTGATGTTAGAGATACTAAATTAGGTATGGAAGAGCTTACAAACGATATTCCAAATGTAAGTGAAGAGGCTACATCTGATTTAGACGAAAATGGAATGATTAGAGTTGGAGCCGAAGTTAAGCCCGGAGATATTTTAATTGGTAAAATTACTCCAAAAGGTGAATCTGATCCAACTCCAGAAGAAAAATTATTAAGAGCTATTTTTGGCGATAAAGCTGGTGATGTGAAAGATGCTTCATTAAAAGCACCTCCATCATTAAACGGAATTGTTGTCAATAAAAAATTATTTACAAGACCAATAAAAGATAAGAGGAAAAGATCTGAGGATAAAGATCTTTTAATTGAATTAGGAAAAGCTTACGATATTAAATTTGAAGAACTTAAAAAATCTTTAATAGAAAAATTATATAATATTTTAGGTGGTAAAACATGTCAAGGTATATTTAATGATCTTGAGGAAGAAGTCTTGCCTAAGGGTAAAAAATATTCTTTAAAAATGTTAACTCAAGTTGAAGAGTATACTCACTTAGTCTCTGGTCAATGGACAGTAGACAAAAAAGTAAACTCATTAGTTTTGACTCTTTTGCATAATTATAAAATAAAAGAAAACGATCTCCAAGGTATGTTAAGAAGAGAGAAGTTCACTATTTCTGTAGGGGACGAACTTCCGCCAGGAATTTTAAAATTAGCTAAAGTATACATAGCTAAAAAGAGAAAACTTAAAGTTGGAGATAAAATGGCTGGAAGACATGGTAATAAAGGTATAGTTGCCAGAATTGTTAGACAAGAAGATATGCCATTCTTAGAAGATGGAACACCAGTTGATATTGTGCTTAACCCACTTGGTGTACCCTCTAGAATGAATATAGGTCAAATTTATGAAACTGTTTTAGGTTGGGCTGGTCAAAAATTAGGTAGAAAATTTTCTACTCCAATTTTTGATGGTGCTACTTTAGATCAAATAAATGAATTGACTGAAGAAGCTGGCGTTCCGCAATTTGGACACACTTACTTATATGATGGTGGAACTGGTAAAAGGTTTGACCAGCCAGCAACTGTTGGTGTTATTTATATGCTTAAGCTAGGTCATATGGTTGATGATAAAATGCACTCAAGATCTATTGGACCATATTCTTTAATTACTCAACAACCACTTGGTGGTAAGGCTCAATTTGGAGGTCAAAGATTTGGAGAAATGGAAGTTTGGGCACTTGAAGCATATGGAGCTTCAAGTACATTACAAGAAATTTTAACAATCAAATCAGATGATGTCCAAGGTAGAGCAAAAGCTTATGAAGCAATTGTTAAGGGTGATACAATGCCTGATCCTGGACTTCCAGAATCATTTAATGTATTGATGCATGAACTTAAAGGTCTAGGATTAGATATTAGATTAGAAGAATAATAAAATAAAAACTCATTATGTCTAGAAAAATTGAAATTAATAAATCTCAAAAATTCTCTAAAATATCAATTGGATTAGCATCTCCTGAAGTTATATTAGGTAACTCAAGAGGTGAAATTCTTAAACCAGAAACTATTAACTACAGAACTCATAAACCTGAAAGAGACGGGTTGTTTTGTGAAAGAATTTTTGGACCTGTAAAAGATTTTGAATGTGCATGTGGAAAATATAAAAGAATAAGATATAAGGGTATTATTTGTGATAGATGTGGAGTTGAGGTAACTGAAAAAAAAGTAAGAAGAGACAGAGTAGGTCATATTGATTTAGTTGTCCCAGTTGCTCATATATGGTACTTTAGATCTTTACCAAACAAAATTGGTTACTTATTAGGTCTTCCTTCCAAGAAATTGGATATGATTATTTACTATGAAAGATATGTAGTAATTCAACCAGGTTTAGCATTAAATGCTGAGGGAGAAACTGTAAATAAAATGGATTACTTAACTGAAGAAGAGTATATAGCGATTACTGATAATCTTCCACCTGAAAATCAGTTTTTAGACGATGAGGATCCTAACAAGTTTATTGCTAAAATGGGTGCTGAATGTTTAATTGAATTACTTTCCAGAATTGATCTTGACGAATTATCTTACGAGTTAAGGCACAAAGCTAATACAGAAACTTCAAAACAAAGAAAAATGGAAGCTCTTAAAAGGCTTCAAGTTGTTGAATCTTTTAAAGAATCTAATTTAAATAGAGAGAACAAACCAGAATGGATGATTTTGAAGGCGATTCCTGTTATTCCACCTGAGTTAAGACCTTTGGTTCCATTAGATGGAGGTAGATTTGCAACATCTGATTTAAATGATTTATATAGAAGAGTAATTATAAGAAACAATAGATTAAAAAGATTAGTTGAAATAAAGGCTCCCGAAGTTATTTTAAGAAATGAAAAAAGAATGCTACAAGAGTCTGTAGATTCACTTTTCGATAATACTAGAAAATCTTCAGCTGTTAAAACAGATGCAAATAGACCTTTAAAATCACTTTCTGATTCCTTAAAAGGAAAACAAGGAAGATTTCGTCAGAATCTTTTAGGAAAAAGAGTTGATTATTCTGCTAGGTCTGTTATAGTTGGCGGACCAGAATTAAAATTATTTGAATGTGGCTTGCCTAAAAATATGGCAGCAGAACTTTATAAGCCTTTTATAATTAGAAAATTAATTGAAAGAGGAATTGTTAAAACAGTTAAGTCTGCAAAAAAAATTATAGATAGAAGAGAACCTTTAGTATGGGATATTTTAGAAAATGTTCTTAAAGGACATCCTGTTCTTTTAAACAGAGCTCCTACATTACACAGATTAGGAATTCAAGCTTTTCAACCAATATTAATAGAAGGTAAAGCTATACAAGTTCATCCATTAGTTTGTACAGCTTTTAATGCTGATTTTGATGGTGATCAAATGGCAGTTCATCTCCCGTTAGGCCCTGAAGCTATTTTAGAGTCTCAATTATTGATGTTAGCTTCTCATAATATTTTAAATCCTGCTAATGGATCCCCTATAACTGTACCTTCTCAAGATATGGTCTTAGGATTATATTATATGACTAAATTATTAAAGTCAACAAAAGATCATAAAGTAAAAGGGGAAGGGTTAACATTTTATTCTGCTGAGGAAGTAAATATTGCATATAATGAAGAAAGAGTTGATTTAAATGCAATGATAAAAATAAGAGCTAAAGATTTTGACGAATCCGGAGAATTAGTTTTTAAAATTATCGAAACAACTGTAGGTAGAGTATTATTTAATCAAGTTGTCCCTGACAAATCTGGATTCATCAATGAAGTTTTAACTAAAAAATCATTGAGAGATATTATTGGTAATATATTAAAATTAACCAGTGTTCCTGAAACTGCTGAATTCTTAGACAAGATTAAATCAATGGGATTCTCGTTTGCTTTTGAAGGTGGTTTGTCTTTTAGTTTAGGAGATATTATGATCCCACCTGAAAAACATGAAATGATAGCAAAAGCTAATGTTGAGGTTGATGGTATTATTTCTAATTACAACATGGGTTTAATCACTAATAATGAACGATATAACCAAGTTATTGATGTATGGACCTCTGCAAATGCTACTTTAACTGAGCTTGCAATGAAAAGGATAAGTGAAGATAAACAAGGATTTAATTCAGTATTTATGATGTTAGACTCTGGAGCTAGAGGGTCGAAAGAACAAATACGTCAGCTTACAGGTATGCGTGGATTAATGGCTAAGCCTAAAAAGGCCAGTGCAAGTGGTGGGGAAATTATTGAAAACCCGATTTTATCTAATTTTAAAGAAGGTTTATCAATTTTAGAATATTTCATTTCTACTCACGGAGCAAGAAAAGGTTTAGCAGATACAGCTTTAAAAACTGCAGATGCTGGTTATTTAACTAGAAGATTAGTTGATGTTGCACAAGATGTTATTGTTAATTATGTTGATTGTAATACATTAAGAGGTATTTCAGTTGAACCTCTTAAGAAAAACGAAGAAATTGTTGAAACTCTTGGTGAAAGAATTTTAGGAAGAGTTTCATTACATGATGTTTATAATCCATTAAGCAATGATATCATTGTTAGCGCGGGTGAGGAAATATCTGAGAAAATAGTAAAGCTAATTGAATCCTCTCCAATTGAAAAAGTTGAAGTGAGATCTCCTCTAACATGTGAATCTCCAAAAGGAGTTTGTTCAAAATGTTATGGAAGAAATTTAGCTACAGGTAAAATGGTTCAAAATGGTGAAGCTGTAGGAGTTGTTGCTGCTCAATCAATTGGTGAGCCTGGAACTCAGCTAACTCTTAGAACTTTCCACGTTGGTGGTATTGCTGGAAACATTTCCGAAGAGAATAATTTATCCGTTAGGTTTGATGGAGTTGCTGAAATTGAAGATTTAAAAATTGTTAAATCTAAAAATAGTGAAGGTAAAAATATCAACACTGTAATTTCTAGAACTTGTGAAATAAAGGTTTTAGATAAAAAATCTGGTGTTGTATTAAGTACTAATATAATTCCTTATGGTTCATCTCTTCTTATTAAAGATGGTCAAGTATTAAAAAAAGGAGATATAGTTTGTCAGTGGGATCCTTATAATGGAGTAATAGTTTCTGAGTTTGGAGGTAAAATAGAGTATGAAAATATTGAGCAAGGAATTACTTATCAAGTAGAAATTGATGAACAAACTGGATTTAAAGAAAAAGTTATTTCAGAATCTAGAAATAAAAAAGTAGTTCCAACTTTGCTTATTAATGATAGTAAAGGTAATAATGTAAGGACTTATAATTTACCAGTTGGTGCTCACTTGATGGTTGATGATGGTGATAAAGTTGAAGCAGGTAAAATTTTGGTAAAAATTCCTAGAAAATCTGCTAAATCTGGTGATATTACCGGTGGTTTACCAAGAGTTACTGAACTTTTCGAAGCAAGAAACCCGTCTAATCCTGCTGTAGTAAGTGAGATTGATGGTGTTGTGAATTTTGGTAAAATTAAAAGAGGAAACAGAGAGATTATTATTGAATCTAAAACAGGTGAGATTAAAAAATATTTGGTTAAACTTTCAAATCAAATACTTGTTCAAGAAAATGATTTTGTTAAGGCTGGTATGCCACTTTCAGATGGTGCAATTACGCCAAATGATATTTTAAATATTAAAGGGCCCTCTGCAGTTCAGCAGTACTTAGTTAATGAAGTTCAAGAAGTTTACAGATTGCAAGGTGTAAAGATTAACGATAAGCATTTTGAAGTATTGATTAGACAAATGATGCAAAAAGTAAAAATTCAAGATTCTGGTGATACAACCTTTCTTGAAGGTCAACTGATTCATAAAAATGAATTTATTTCTGAAAATGATAATTTATTTAGTAAGAAAATTATTGAATCAGTCGGTTCTTCTGAAAACTTTAAAGAAGGTCAAATTATCACTGCAAGAGAATTGAGAGATGAAAATTCTTTGTTAAAAAGAGAAGATAAAGATTTAGTAATAGCTAGAGATGCTGTAAATGCAACAGCTACTCCAATTCTACAAGGGATAACTAGAGCTTCTCTTCAAACAAAATCATTTATTTCTGCTGCGTCTTTCCAAGAAACCACTAAAGTTCTAAATGAAGCTGCTGTTAATGGTAAAGTTGATCATTTAAGAGGACTTAAGGAAAATGTTATAGTTGGACATAAAATCCCTGCAGGAACTGGAAATAGAAAGTTCAACGATGTTATTGTTGGATATGTAGATGAATATGAAGAGTTACTTGCTAAAAAGAATTTAACTTTTAATGAAGAAATCTAATACTAAAGAAAATGGATTAAACCTTGAGCTTGATGAAAATCTTGCTCAAGGTACTTATTCTAATTTAGCATTAATTAATCATTCGGTTTCAGAATTCGTTGTGGATTTTGTTAATGTGATGCCTGGTGTTCCTAAGGCTAAAGTTAAATCTAGAATTATTTTAACTCCTCAACATGCTAAAAGATTTTCTAAAGCCTTAAATGATAATATATCAAAATTTGAGAGTTCAAATGGTGAGATAAAGGAATACGAAAATCAAAAACCAATACAATTAAATTTTGGTCCTACAGGTGAAGCCTGATTAAAATTCTGATTTATAGTGGAACTTTAATGTAGGGAATTTTTGTTTTGTCATTTCTAATGAAAATGATGAATCTGATAAGAAAACTAGTTGTTGGTTTTTGTCTTTAGCTATAAACTTGCTTTTTAATTTTTTAAAATCAATAAACTCTTTATTTTTTTTCGAATCTGTTTCTACCCAACAAGCTTTAAAAATATTTAAGTTCTCGTAAGAGCATTTAGCCCCGTATTCATGTTCAAGTCTATATTGAATAACCTCGAACTGCAATGCTCCAACTGTTCCAATTATTTTTCTACCATTCATCTCTAAAATAAATAATTGAGCAACTCCTTCATCCATTAACTGATCAATACCTTTCGCTAATTGTTTAGATTTCATAGGATCTAAATTGTTTATATATCTAAAATGCTCTGGTGAAAAACTAGGAATTCCCTTAAACATTACCTTTTCACCTTCAGAAAAAGAATCTCCAATTTTAAAATTCCCAGAATCATGAACCCCTACTATATCACCTGGATACGATTCATCAACAATTTCTTTTTTTTCCGCAAAAAAAGCATTGGGACTACTAAATTTGAATTTCTTGTCTAATCTCACATGATGATATGGTGTATTTCTTTTAAATTTCCCTGAAACAATTTTTATGAAAGCCAATCTATCTCTATGCTTAGGATCCATATTTGCATGAATTTTAAATACAAATCCCGAAAACTTGTTTTCAGAAGGTTTGATAATCCTTTCATCACTAATTTTATCCATTGGGGCTGGAGCAATTGAAATGAAACAATTTAATAATTCCTTAACACCAAAATTATTTAAAGCTGACCCAAAAAATACAGGTTGTTGTTTACACTTTAAATAATCTTCTTTAGAAAAATTCGGATATACTTCGTTTATTATTTCAACTTCTTCAATCAGTTTTTCAGCTGCAGTTTTTCCAAGTAAGTCGTTTAATGCAGGGTCTTTTATTTCATTAATTTTAATTGAATTTGCAATCTTTTGTTTATTTTCTTCCTCAAATAACATAAGATTTTTTTCCCAAAGATTATATATTCCTTGAAAATCATAGCCCATTCCAATTGGAAAACTTAGTGGGCATACCTTGAAGTTTAATTTTTTTTCTAATTCATCTAGTAAATCGAATCCATCTTTACCTTCTCTATCTAATTTATTTATAAAAACTATGATAGGAATTTCTCTCATTCTACACACTTCAACTAATTTTTCTGTTTGTTCCTCAACTCCTTTTGCTACGTCAATTACAACAATTACACTATCTACGGCTGTTAAAGTTCTAAATGTGTCTTCAGCAAAATCTTTATGTCCAGGTGTGTCTAAAATATTAATCTTTATTCCTTCATAGTTAAATGCTAAAACAGAGGTTGATACAGAAATTCCTCTCTGCTTTTCAATCTCCATGAAATCACTAGTAGCTGATTTTTTTATTTTATGAGATTTCACTGCTCCAGCTTCTTGTATAGCACCACCAAATAACAAAAGTTTTTCTGTTAATGTTGTTTTTCCTGCATCTGGATGAGATATAATACCAAAAGTTCTTCTTCTAGCTATTTCCTCTATAAAATTCATAAAATAATTTGATTCAAAAATACTATAGTTTTTTAAATAAAGTATTGGTAATTTTTTAAAATTTGTAACTTTAAGAAATGAATGAAGAAATGGTAATTCTTGTAGATGAGAACGACAATGAATTAGGTTTGATGGAAAAAATGGAAGCCCATCAAAAAGGTTTATTGCATAGAGCATTTTCAGTTTTTTTATTAAATGATTCTAATCAATTATTATTGCAAAAAAGAGCTTTAGACAAGTATCATTCACCTGGTTTGTGGACTAATACTTGTTGTAGCCATCCAAGAAAAAACGAAAAAGTTATTGATGCTGGACACAGAAGACTGTTTGAAGAAATGGGTATAAAAAGTGAATTAAAACCTTTCACTTCTTTCGTTTATAAAGCAGAATTTGATAATGGTTTAATTGAGCATGAATTCGATCATGTAATTGTTGGAAGTTTCGTAGGACATCCAATTATAAATCAGCTTGAAGTTTGTGATTGGAAATGGGAAGATTTAGATTTACTTAAAATAGATTTAAACACTAATCCTAATGATTATACAGAATGGTTTAAAATCATTTTTTTGAAATTTTATAAAAAATATAATAAATGAAAGTAACAGTAAGTAGAAAAGCACACTTTAATGCAGCTCATAGATTATTTGTAGAAAATTGGTCTGATGAAAAAAATAAAAATCTATTTGGAAAGTGTAGTAATCCAAATTTTCACGGTCATAATTATGATTTAATTGTTGATGTTACAGGAGAGGTGGATCAAGTAACAGGCGTGGTTATAGATCTTAAAGAATTAAAGGACATTATTAAAAATGAGGTTGAAGAATTACTAGATCACAAAAATTTAAATTTGGATGTTTTATATTTTAAAAAAGTAATACCAACAGCAGAAAATATTTGTATTTTTATATGGAATATTTTAAGAGATAAAATATCAAAGGATAATGAATTATCAGTTACCCTTTATGAAACACCTAGAAATTTTGTAAAATATTCTGGGAATTAAACTATAATTATGGCAAGTGTAAAAAATTTAAAAAAAGATTTAAATAATATTATTGGGGAAATAATACAAAACATTAATCTTTGGCAATTAGAAAATTCGGATGCAGATTTAAAAAATAGTGAAAAATTAATTGATGAATGTTTTGACGCTTTTGATAGTATAATTAAAAAAATTCATCAGAAAGAAATTACTGATAACAACAAACATTTTAAAAAAATAAGTTTTGAACTTACTGATATTGCATCAGAACTAGTTAAGAAATTTAATAAGCTTTAGCTTATTTATTTTTTACAATATCACTAAATATTTTTCCGTACTTAGATTCTAGGACTTGTTTACTCATTGAGTTTTTGATAGTATCTAAAACTATTTTTCCTGATTCAGAGAATTCATTTATTGCTACAAGTGGAGAAATAAAGCTATTTCCATTACTGACAGTGTAATTTAAGTTATACAAATATTGTCTTTTATCTAGTGATTTTATTTGGTTTTGTACTTTAATTAAACTGTCGTCCAGTTCAGTTTTAGTAAGATTAAAAGATAATTGAATTAAATCAAGTTTTTGATTATTAAATTTTTTAATAACGCTAAGATAATCTCTGTATAAAGAATCAATTGAAGAACCACTTATTTTAAAATCTGAATTAAATTTTTCTAATGATGTATCAATATTAATTTCTCCTTTTTCGCCAAAAAACTCAATTCTATTATCAATATCTGAGACATCTAGATTCAAATAAAATAGTTCAGGAGAATCAATATTATGTTTTAATATTATTGATTCATTTTTTTTTACAAAAATTGAATCAACATTTATTAAAGCTGAATCAGAAATCTTTTGTAAATAAATATTTCCCTTTTTAAAATTTTCGACATTCACTTTAACTGTCATGTTATTTTCATTGTTTTCACAATTAGTTAAAATGAGTAGAAATGATATTATAAGTAATTTTTTCAAAATGAAATAGTTTTATTTTTCAAGAATACAAAAAAAAAACAACTAAACAGTGGGTTTTAATTTTCTATTCATCCAAGCCCAATAAATAAGAACAAATTGGAATAGTGATCTAATAACCAGCAGTGGGGTATTGTATCCAAAGCTATTTTCAGGAACTAGCATGTTTATATGAACTGACATAAATAATATTAATATTAATATTATACCTGTCAATGAAATATTTCTAGACTTATCAAATAAAACTCCAATTCCAAATCCAATTTCAAGAACTCCTGAAAATAAAATAAGTTCCATATGAAATGGAAGAAAGTCTGGCATTATTGGTAAATAAGATTCTGTGAAAAAAAAATGAAAAACTCCATTAATTATGTAGAAAAAACTTAAAAAATATAAATTTATTTTTTTCATTATTATGAGTTAATATTTGTTCTGCATAAGCTCAATTACAACTCCAAAGCATATTCCTACAGGAAGGCATAACCCGATATTTTCAGTTATAGCTCCTGTAACAATTCCAATCATAAGAAAAATTCCTAACCAAAATCCTTTTTGAAGTTTTATATTATTCAAGATACTTATCTCTTTCTTTCTTATTTTTTTCATGATTTTAACATAAACTTTTGATTTTATGTTATTTTATCAAATCTAGACTTCTTTTTATAAATGATGTAAGTTCTTCCCCTTTTAAAAGATTTTGAGAAAGTTTTGCTAAATCTAATGATTGATTAATTAACCTTTCTTTTTTTGCTTTTCCTTTAGAGTTTAATATTTCAGAACATATTGAATTATTGACATTTATGTTCAAATTATACATTTCAGGCATATTTCCGAACATTCCATTTCCACCACTTTGCTGCATTTCTTTCATTCTTCTCATAAATTCTGGTACAGTTATTACAAAAGGCGGAGAACTGCTATCAGTGGCTTCAATCTGAACCGTGTATTTTTCTTTTGGAACTACTTCTTCAATTATTGTTTTTAATCTTTCCTTTTCTTTATCGTCAAGCTTAGAAACTTCTTTTTCATCCTTTTTAATTAATTTATCAATAACATCAGAATCAACTCTAGTGAAATTTAATTTTTCATTCGAAGTTTCTATTTTTTGAATTAAATGACTAATTATTGGAGAATCTAATAAAAGGACTTCATAACCTTTAGCTTTAGCTGACTCAACATATGAATGTTGCTCATTAACGTTTGAAGTGTATAGAATTACAAGGTTACCGTCTTTGTCAGTTTGTGTTTTAGATATTTTATCTTTTAATTCATCAAAAGTAAAATAATCATTATTTACAGTTGGATATAAAGCAAATTTTTGTGCTTTTTCAAAAAACTTATCTTCACTTAACATTCCGTATTCAATTACAACCTTTATGTCGTTCCATTTTTCTTCAAATCCTTTTCTGTCTTTTTTATACAATGAACTTAATTTATCAGCAACTTTTCTAGTGATATAATTACTGATTTTTTTAACTGCACCATCAGCTTGAAGGTAACTTCTAGACACGTTAAGTGGTATGTCTGGAGAATCTATAACTCCCCTAAGTAAAGTTAAAAATTCAGGTACGATTCCTTCAACATTATCAGTGACAAAAACTTGATTTTGATAAAGTTGAATTTTATCTTTTTGCATGTTTATGTCGTTCGAAATTTTAGGAAAATATAAAATTCCCGTAAGATTAAAAGGATAATCTACATTTAAATGAATGTTGAATAATGGTTCTTCAAACTGCATTGGATATAATTCTCTGTAAAAATCTTTATAAGATTGATCATCTAAGTCTGAAGGTGTTTTAGTCCAAGCTGGATTAGGGTTATTGATAATATCATCTACAACTTCTTTTACTTCTTTTTGATCATCTCCCTCTCCAACCTTTTTTGTAATTTCTTTAGAGCCAAATTTAATTGGTACAGGCATGAATTTATTATATTTTGTTAAGAGTGTTTTGATTCTACTTTCTTCTAAAAACTCTTTTGAATCTTTGTCTATATGTAAAATTATTTCAGACCCTCTTTCTTTTTTATCACTCTTTTTAAGTGTATACTCAGGTGAACCATCACAAATCCAATGAGCAGCAGGTTTGTCTTGATAAGATTTAGTGATTATCTCAACCTTTTCTGCAACCATAAAAGCTGAATAAAAACCTAAACCAAAATGACCAATTATTCCGCTGTCTTTTGCGCTATCTTTGTATTTATCTAAAAATTCTTCAGCTCCAGAAAAAGCAACTTGATTGATATATTTTTTAACTTCCTCAGATGACATTCCAAGACCTTGATCAATAATATGTAATTTCTTTCCTTTTTTATCAATTTTAATTTCAATAAATGGATTTCCAATATCTATTTTGTTTTCCCCAATACTACTCAGATGTTTTAATTTTAAAGTTGCATCTGTCGCATTAGAAATTAATTCTCTTAAAAATATTTCGTGATCACTGTATAAGAACTTTTTTATAAGTGGAAAAATGTTTTCAACTGATACGTTAATTTTACCTTTAGACATAATTATAATTTTATAATTATAAGATCAAATGATATACCAAACAATCTTGAATGACAAATTGACATTAATTTGTGTTTTAATAGCTACAATTCTCTATATTTAATTTAAAATCTTAATCCTTAATCATGTATAATTCAAAAATTAGCGGTCTTGGTTATTATGTTCCTGACAATATTATAACTAATAATGATTTGTCAAAAATAATTGATACTACAGATGAATGGATTCAAGAAAGAACAGGTATTAAGGAACGAAGATGGATAGATCCTAAAACGGATGATACTACATCCACTATGGCTGTAAAAGCTTCAAAAATAGCAATTGAGAGATCTGGTTTAAAAAAAAATGATATTGATTTCATCGTCTTTGCTACTCTTAGTCCTGACATGTATTTTCCTGGTGGAGGAGTTCGTGTTCAAGAAATGTTAGATATGCCAACAATTGGTGCTTTAGATGTTCGTAATCAATGTTCTGGTTTTATCTATGCAATTTCTGTTGCTGATCAGTTCATAAAAACGGGCATGTATAAGAATATTTTAGTAATTGGATCTGAAAATCATTCTGGCGGATTAGACAAATCAACAAGAGGTCGAGGAGTTACAGTTATTTTTGGAGATGGGGCAGGAGCTGCAGTTTTATCTAGAAGTGAAGAAAGTGGAAAAGGAATATTATCTTCTCATCTTTATTCTGAGGGTAAACATGCTAGAGAGTTAATGATGGATGGCCCTCACACTGGAAGATGGGTTCCTCAAATATTAAAAGAAAATGATCCAGATGATCAATCGTATTATCCATACATGAATGGAAAATTTGTTTTTAAAAACGCAGTGACTCGTTTTTCTGAAGCTATAGTAGATGGTTTAAAAGCAAATAATTTAAAGAGTGAAAATATTGATATTCTAATCCCTCATCAGGCAAATTTACGTATATCACAATTTATACAAAGGAAATTTCAATTACCTGATAATAAAGTGTACAATAATATCATGAAGTATGGCAATACTACAGCTGCATCTGTTATAATAGCTCTTACAGAGGCTTGGGAACTAGGTAAAATTAAAGATAACGACTTGGTAATTCTTGCTGCTTTTGGAGCAGGATTCACTTGGGGATCTGTTATTATAAGATGGTAAAAAAAACTTTAGTACTAGGTGCTTCTTTAAATCCTGATCGCTATTCAAATATGGCAGTAAAAAGACTGCTTTTAAACAATGTTAATGTCAAGGCTATTGGTTCAAAAACTGGAACTATTGATAAAGTTTTAATAGAAAAAGATTTTATTAGTTTTAATAATATTCATACCATCACATTATATTTAAATTGTGTAAGGCAAAGAGATTATTATGATTATGTCATCTCTTTAAATCCTAAAAGAGTGATTTTTAACCCCGGAACTGAAAACGAAGAGTTTTATTTACTATTAAAAAATGAATCTATCGATTATATTGAAGCTTGTACTTTAGTATTACTTTCTACGAATCAATATTAGACCAATAAAAGTTAGTAATCCATTTATTGGAAGTAATTCATATCCTATTTTATATCCACCCAAATACTGAGGATCTAAATTTCCTATAAAAATCATAATGAAAACAGATAATGATGTAACGATCCAAACGTATTTATCATGAATTTTATAATTTGTAAAAATACCAAATGCAAATAATCCAAGCAAAGGTCCGTAGGTATAACCTGCCAAAATTAATAGACCGTCTATAACGCTTGTAGTTAAATAATTTTTAAAAATAATAATCACTACAATTAGAACTAGGCTCATAATTATATGTGTCCTTTTTCTTATTTTAATTTGATATTCAATGCTTTTATCTTTTAAGTCAGCAAAATCAACACAATATGAAGTTGTTAGGGAGGTTAAAGCACTATCAGCACTACTATATGCTGCAGCAATTAAACCAAGTAAAAAAGTTATTCCAATCAAGTTTCCTAAACCACTATTCAAAGCAATTTCAGGAAACAATAAATCACTGTTTACACTTCCATTAAGTTCTGGTATTCCAATATTAAATTTTGAAGAATAAATAAATAATAAAGCTCCAAGAAGTAGAAATAAAAATGTAACAATAACTAAAACTATACTAAATATTATCATATTTTTTTGAGCTTCTTTTAGTGATTTACATGTTAAATTTTTTTGCATCATATCTTGATCAAGACCAGTCATACATATTGTAATGAACATTCCACCAATAAAAGATTTAAAAAAATGATTTTTTTCTAAAAAACTTTCTGTAACAAAAATATTTGAATATGATTTTAACTCGTCTGAGTTTATAAAATCGATTAAAGACCAATCTAAGCTTTTAGTAATTAAATAAATGGATAGTAAAACCGATATTAACATAAAAGTAGTTTGAAGCGTGTCAGTCCAAACAATAGTTTTAATCCCACCCCTAAATGTATAAATCCATATTAGTAAAACTGAAATTACAACTGTAAATTCAAATGGAATATTTAATTCATTGAAGACAAATTGTTGTAATACTATTGCTACTAAATATAATCTAAAGCAGGCTCCAGTTATTCTTGAAATAAAAAAGAAAAAAGCGCCAGTTTTATGACTGACTTTCCCAAATCTAATTTTTAAATATTCATATATTGAAGTCAGGTTTAGTTTGTAATATATTGGTAATAATAAAAGTGCTACTACAAAATATCCGAAAAGATACCCTAGAACGACTTGAAAATATGTAAATTGAGTTGTCCCAACATCGCCTGGAACTGAAATGAAGGTTATCCCAGACAATGAGGCCCCAACCATTCCAAATGCTACTAAGTACCAAGGAGACTCTTTATTTGCCGAAAAAAAAGTTGAATTATCGTTGTTTCCAGTTGTTAAGCTTGAGACAATAAAAAGTCCAAAAAAATAGAGTATTATAACTAAAATAATAATTGATGATTGCATCCTAAATGTTATTCTTCAAATATACTAATTTATGGTTCTTATAAAATGTAGTAGTATATTTACACAATGAATTTTTCTTCAAAATTACTTGAAAATGCAGTTAATGAAATGTCTAGATTGCCTGGAATTGGTAAAAGAACTGCTTTAAGGCTTGTTTTGTTTTTATTAAATCAACCAAATTCACAGACTGTTCAATTATCTAAATCATTAATAGACTTAGTTGAAGGAATTATTTTATGTAAAAATTGTCATAATATTTCTGATTTAGAATTATGTGAAATTTGTTCTAATACAAAAAGAAATAAATCGATTATCTGTGTAGTAGAAGATATTAGAGATGTAATGGCAATCGAAAGTACAGGCCAGTTTAACGGAGTTTATCATGTTTTAGGAGGAAAAATATCGCCAATTGAAGGAATTGGACCCAACCAGTTAAATATATCATCATTAATTGAAAAAATAAAATCTGAAAAGATATCAGAACTCATTTTTGCACTGAGTGCAACAATGGAAGGTGATACTACTAACTTCTATATTTTTAAACAAATTCAAGATTTAGATTTAAAAATAACAACTATAGCAAGAGGAGTTTCTGTTGGTAATGAGCTTGAATATACAGACGAAGTTACACTTGGAAGAAGTATTATTAAAAGAATTCCTTTTGAGAATTCAATAAAAATCTAATGTTTTAAACATTTTAGTAAAGAATTAATTTATCAAATTATAATTTGATATTTTTGTATTAATATAATTAACATTTATGTCTAACAAGATAGAGATCGTTTTGCCTCGGATGGGAGAAAGTGTTGATGAAGCTACTATCACAGGGTGGCTTAAAAATGAAGGTGATAAAATTGACGAAGATGATCTTATAGTTGAAATTGCTACTGACAAGGTAGATTCAGAAGTTCCTAGTGAATTTTCAGGAATCTTATTTAAAAAATTATGTGATGTTAATGATATTGTAAAAGTTGGAGATCCAATTGCTATAATAGAAACTGATTTAGATGTGTCTACTATTAAAAAAATAGAGATTCCTGAAAAAAGAAAATCTATTGAAAAGTTAAAAACTATAAAAAAGACTAATTCTGAACCAATAGATTTTATTGAGAAAGGAGATGAGTTAATTGATAAAAATATTTCTAACGAATCATCTAGGATTTATTCTCCTCTTGTTAAAAATATCTCAAAACAAGAAGGTGTTTCATTAAATGAATTAGAAAATATAATTGGCTCTGGAAAAAATGGTAGAGTTACCAAAAATGATCTTTTAACTTATATTTCAAATTCTAATAACTCAACAAAAACATCTCAGAATACTTACAGTAATGAGTTATCAGATGAAATTATAGAAATGAGTAGAATGGAAAAACTTATTTCTGACCATATGATTTCCAGTAAAGAAAAATCTGCTCATGTCCAAGCTTTTATTGAGGCTGATATAACTAATTTATGGAATTGGAGAGAAAAAAATAAACATATTTTTTTTGAAAGAGAAAACGAAAAAATAACCTTTACTCCAATTTTTATTCAAATCGTAGCTCAAGTTTTAAGAGAATTTCCAATGCTCAATATAAGTCTTGATGATTATAATATTATAAAGAAGAAATCAATTAATGTTGGTATGGCTACTGCTCTAAGTGATGGAAATTTAATCGTTCCTGTTATTAAAAATGCTGATCAGTTTAGCCTTTTAGGTTTAGTCAAAAAAGTTAATGATTTGGCTAAACGTTCTAGAAATGGAAATTTAGAACCTGATGAGGTTAAAGATGGAACTTACACTATAAGTAATGTTGGAGTTTTTGACACATTAATGGGTACACCAATTATTAATCAACCTCAAGTTGGTATTTTAGCCTTTGGAGCAATTAATAAAAAACCATCAGTAATTGAAACAGAAAAAGGAGATTTTATAGGAATTAGATATAAAATTATTTTATCCCACAGCTTTGATCATAGAATAGTAAATGGTGCTAAGGGAGGATTGTTTATTAAAAGAATAAAAGAACTTATTGAAGGATGGGATAGTAAAATTTCAATTTAATTTTTAATATATGAATTTAAACCTATCTAAGCCTATTTGTTTTTTTGATTTAGAAACAACTGGAATTAATATTTCAAAAGACAGGATAGTAGAAGTTTCTGTTTTAAAAATTTTTCAAAACGGAAACAAGGAGTCAAGAACATGGTTAGTTAATCCTGAAGTTAATATTTCCAAAGAAGTTTCTAACATACATGGAATCACTAATGAAATGGTAGTTAATGAACCAACTTTTAAAATTATTGGTCTTCAGGTTAAGGAAATGATTCAAAATTGTGATTTAGCAGGCTTTAACTCTAATAAGTTTGATATTCCATTATTAGCTGAAGAATTTTTAAGATTTGATATAGATTTTAGTTTAGAAAATGTTAAATGTATTGATGTTCAGAACATTTTTCATAAAATGGAAAAAAGAACTTTAGGCGCAGCTTATAAGTTTTATTGTGAAAAAGAATTAATAGATGCTCACTCATCTAAAGCTGATACTCAGGCTACCTACGAGGTTTTAGAAGCACAAATTAAACTTTATAATAATCTTGAAAATAATGTTGATTTTTTATCAAGTTTTTCAAGTAGAAATAAATCAGTTGACTTGGCAGGTTTTATTATATACGATCAAAATAATATCCCTTGCTTTTCTTTTGGAAAGCATAAAGGTAAATCTGTAGATTTTATAATTGAAAATGAACCAGGTTATTTTGGTTGGTTGTTAAATGCAGATTTCCCGATGTATACCAAAAAAATATTAACCAAGTTAAGGCTAAGTAAGCTTAACAATAAATTATAATATGAAAATAATTTGTATTGGTAGAAATTATCGCAAACATATTGAGGAGCTTAATAATGAAAGACCTATTTCACCTGTAATATTTATAAAACCAGATAGTTCTGTTATTTTAAAAAATCAACCCTTTTTTATACCTGATTATTCAAAAGATGTTCATTACGAAGCAGAGGTAATATTAAAAATATGTAAGCTTGGAAAATCAATTGATAAAAAGTTTGCACATAAATACTATAACAAAATAAGTTTGGGAATTGACTTTACAGCAAGAGATATTCAAAATGAACTTAAAATAAAAGGATTACCCTGGGAAAAATCTAAAGCATTTGATGGTTCGGCTTTAATAGGAGAGTGGATTGACAAAAATGAGTTTAACGATATTAATAATTTAAATTTTTCGTTAAAGAAAAACGGTGATAATGCTCAGTTAGGTAATACATCTAAGATGCTTTGGAGTTTTGACGAGCTCGTTTCAGAAATATCCAGATTTTTTACTTTAAAAATAGGTGATGTGATTTTTACTGGCACTCCGTCTGGTGTAAATAGAGTTTTTGAAAATGATTTATTTGAAGGTTTTATTGAAGATAAAAATGTTTTCAATATAAATATCAAATAATGATTAGTGCTAAAATTATTACTATTGGAGATGAAATATTAATTGGGCAAATAGTTGATACAAACTCTACATTTATTTCAAAACAATTGATTAATATAGGAATTGAGGTAAATGAAATTCTTTCAATTAGTGACGAAAAGAGTTCAATATTTAATGCGTTAGATAATTCATTAAATAAATTTGATATTGTAATTACAACTGGCGGACTAGGACCGACTAATGATGATATTACAAAAGAAGTCTTCTGTGAATTTTTTAATGATAAGTTAGTTCACAATGAAAATTTACTTATTCACATAGAAAATTTATTTAAAAAATTTGTTAATAATCCCATTAATAACTTAAATAGAGCTCAAGCTTTAGTTCCTTCTAAAGCAAAACTTATAGAAAATAAATTTGGAACTGCAGCTGGTATGGCCATGATTAAGGGTAATACTTTATTTATTTCTTTACCTGGAGTTCCTTATGAAATGAAATCTATGATCACATCCTCTGTATTACCTTTGTTAAGTAAAAAATTTGAATGTCCTGTAATTCTTAAAAAAACCTTAATGACATATGGTGTAGGAGAAAGTACAATTGCAAATCAATTAAAGGATTTTGAACAAAAATTAGCCAAAAATTTTAAGTTAGCCTATTTGCCAAATCTTGGAAGAGTTAGATTGAGAATTTCATGTAAGGGAAATGATAAAAAGAAATTAGAGGATCAATTGGATTTTTATATTTCTGAGCTTTATAATATTTTAGGCAAAATTATAATAGGCTTTGAGTCAGTAAATTCTATAGAATTAGAGATAGGAAAAATTTTAGTTAAGTCTAATAAAACATTATCTACAGCTGAAAGTTTTACTGGAGGATTAATATCTTCGAGAATTTCATCTGTTCCGGGTGCCTCTGAATATTTTAAAGGTTCAGTTGTAGCTTATGATACTAATGTAAAAAAAGATTTGTTAAAACTAGATGAAGGAATAATTAATGATTTTTCTGTAGTGAGTTCACAAGTTGCAAATGAAATGGCAAATAATGTTAAGAAACTTTTAGATTCTGATTATTCTATTTCTACGACAGGTAATGCCGGTCCTACAAAAGGAGATTCAAAAAAAGATATAGGATTAATATATATATCAATCGCCACTCCTTTTGAAACTAAATCATATAAATTTAATTTCGGAAATAATAGAGAAAAAAATATTAAAAAATCTGTAAACAAAGCTTTAGAACTTTTGTTTAATGAATTGTTAAAGTGCTGATAAAAAATTTGGCAAAAGAAGAAAATTGTTGTTAATTTGCACCCTGTTTAAAAAATAACATAGTTATGTCTAAAGTTTGTGAAATTTCTGGTAAAAAAGTTTTGGTTGGAAACAACGTTTCTAAAGCAATGAATAAAACCAAAAGAAGATTTGAGCCTAATTTGATAAAAAAGAGATTTTTTATTCCTGAAGAAGGAAAGTGGATTACATTAAAAGTTTCTACATCTGTTTTAAAAACTATAAACAAAAAAGGTATTTCTGCTGTTTTAAAAGAATCAAAAATTAATAGAGCTTAATTATATTATCATGGCTAAGAAAGGAAATAGAGTACAAGTAATTTTAGAATGTACCGAACACAAAAATTCTGGTCTTCCAGGTACATCAAGATACGTTACTACAAAAAACAAGAAAAACACACCAGATAGGTTAGAAATTAAGAAATTCAATCCTATTTTGAAAAAAAATACAATACACAAAGAAATTAAATAATTAGAAAATGGCAAAAAAAACTGTAGCATCACTTCAAACTTCTTCAAAAAGATTATCGAAAGCTATTAAGATGGTTAAAAGCCCCAAAACAGGCGCATACACATATGTTGAATCAATTATGGCTCCTGAACTAGTTAATAATTGGTTGTCTAAGTAATAATTTTTTTAGTTAAAGTATAAAGTCACTTATTAGTGGCTTTTTTTGTTTTAATATCTTTGATATAACTTTAGGTCTATGAATTTTTTTAAAAAACTATTTACAAAAGAAAAAAAAGAGTCTTTAGACTTAGGTTTAAAAAAAAGTAATGAATCTTTTTTTAATAAAATTTCAAAAGCAGTTATAGGAAAGAGTAAAGTTGATGATCAAGTTTTAGATGATTTAGAGGAAATTCTTATAAGCTCTGACGTGGGTGTAAAAACAACATTGAAAATAATTGATAAAATAGAAAATAGAGTTGCAAAAGATAAATTTCTAAACTCCTCTGAACTAGATTTAATTCTCAAAGAAGAAATCATAAAAATTATTTGTGATTCTGAAAATGATAATTTTCTCTCCTTAAGCAAGGAAAAGCCTCATGTTATTTTAGTTGTAGGAGTCAATGGTGTGGGTAAAACTACATCTATTGGTAAAATGGCTAATTATTATAAGTCAATAGGATTAAAAGTTATGGTAGGAGCTGCTGATACTTTTAGAGCAGCCGCTATTGATCAGTTACAAGTTTGGTCTGATAGAGTTGGAGTTGAGCTGGTAAAGCAAGAGATGGGAAGTGATCCTGCTTCTGTGGCGTTCGACACATTAGAATCAGCAATAAATAAAAATATTGACGTTGTATTAATTGATACAGCTGGAAGATTGCAAAACCGCACTGAATTAATGGATGAGCTTGGAAAAATAGTTAGAGTAATCAAAAAACAAGATCCATCTGCCCCACACCACTGTATTCTGGTACTAGATGCTACGGTCGGACAAAATGCACTAATGCAGACAAATGTTTTTAAAGACAATGCAGGTGTGACCGGTATTATCATGACAAAACTGGACGGAACTGCCAAAGGAGGAGTTCTAGTTGCATTAGCTGAAAAATACAAATTACCTATTCACGCCATAGGAATAGGCGAAAAAATTGAGGATTTAGAGAACTTTTCAGCAGCCGTATTTTCAGCAGCGTTATCGGGCACTTCCGAATTAGTTCATTGATACTAATTCCTCCAAACTTAATTTAGTATAATTAAAAGGCTTATAAACTTATGAAAAGTGAAGAAAACACTCAAAGCAGGTCTGCCAACTTTTGGATGGATTTTGGACCCCTACTCGTTTTTTTTGTCTCATTTCAATTCTTTAAGAAAAATAATCCAGACTCAGCTATGCTTATAGCTGCGGGAATTTTTGCCTCTCTAGCTGTTATTGTTCTGCTCATCGGATGGCTTAGGTATAAAAAATTATCAAAAATGCTACTGCTCACAACAGTTATAATTGTAATTACAGCGTCCTTAGCTATTTGGTCTGGTAATAAAGTAATTTTCTTCATGAAGCCAACAATCATAAATGTCCTATTTGCAGTTACGCTTATAATTGGCTCATTTTTTAAAAAAAATCCTTTAAAAACTATTCTTGGAGGGACGATAATATTACCAGACTCCATGTGGAATAAACTTTCAATTCGATGGGGAATATTCTTTATTATGATGGCGATATTGAATGAATACGTTTGGAGAACGCAAACTGAGAGCTTTTGGGCCTCTTTTAAAGTTTTCGGAGTTATGCCTATAACTATGGTTTTCATGCTAACGCAACTGCCATTTATCCAGAAAAATGGTAAAATTAAACAATAAAAGTAAAAAGCGTCTTTATTCTAGTATCTTTACAATTGATCCTCTACGCATCAGTGTTATAAGCCCCAAAAAATAACCCCTTGGTGAGTATTATTATGACATCTTTAGACAGCTTTAATTGTGAAAGAGAAATCAAAGTAGGAAAAACTGTTTACACATACTATGATTTAAATGAAGCTGAAAAAAATGGTCTGAATGGAATTTCAAAGCTGCCAAAATCTCTTAAAGTATTGCTAGAAAACCTACTCAGACATGAAGACGGATCAACAGTCATTAAAGATGACATACTTGCTATGGTGGATTGGCTAAAAACTAGAACCTCAACACATGAGATAGCTTATCGTCCCGCACGCGTGTTAATGCAAGATTTTACAGGTGTGCCAGCCGTTGTGGATTTAGCCGCTATGCGTGATGCTATGGTGGATCTAGGAGGCAAGGCAAATGCAATTAACCCATTGAACCCGGTTCACTTGGTTATAGACCATTCTGTTATGGTAGATTATTATGGAACAAAGACAGCATTTAAAAAAAATGTTGAACGGGAATACGAAAGAAACGGTGAACGTTACGATTTCTTGAAATGGGGGCAAGAAGCTTTTGACAACTTTGCTGTTGTACCTCCAGGGACAGGAATATGCCACCAAGTGAATTTAGAGAACCTAGCTCAAACTGTTTGGACTAAATCATCGGGCGGAAAAACATATGCTTTTCCTGACACATTGGTAGGAACAGACTCCCACACTACAATGATAAATGGCCTATCTGTTCTCGGATGGGGCGTTGGTGGAATAGAAGCTGAAGCTGGAATGTTAGGGCAACCAATTTCCATGTTAATTCCTGAAGTAATTGGATTTGAAGTTAAAAATAAAATGCCAGAAGGTACTACAGCAACAGATTTAGTTTTAACAGTCGTAAAAATGTTAAGAGACAAAGGTGTAGTTGGAAAATTTGTTGAATTTTATGGAGAAGGTTTAAAGAATTTAACTCTTGCTGATAGAGCAACAATTGCGAACATGGCACCAGAATATGGAGCAACATGTGGTTTTTTTCCAATTGATGAAGAGACATTAAAATATTTAAGATTCTCAGGAAGAGACGAGAGTACAGTAAATATAGTTGAGAAGTATGCAAAAGAACAAGGTTTGTGGGCTAATGACCAAGTTGAATTTACAGACACTTTATCATTAGACATGTCTACAGTTGTTCCAACAATTTCAGGACCCAAAAGACCTCAGGACAAAGTTTTATTAACAGATGCATCTACTGGATTTAAAAAAGTTTTTGAGGGTGCAACTAATAGAAAAGAGCAACATGTTTCAAAAGTATCAGGAACAGATTATGAAATTAAAGATGGCTCAATATTAATTGCAGCTATAACATCATGCACAAACACATCTAATCCAAATGTATTAATTGGTGCTGGGTTATTAGCAAAAAAAGCTGTTGAACTTGGTTTAGAAACTAAACCCTGGGTAAAAACATCATTAGCTCCAGGATCACAAGTGGTTACTGATTATTTAGCAAAAGCAGGACTAAATGTATTTTTAGATAAACTTGGTTTTAATTTAGTTGGATATGGTTGCACGACTTGTATAGGAAACTCAGGACCTTTACCGGAAGAAATTGTTCAAGCCATAGACAAGGAAAACATCTATGCTGTATCAGTATTGTCAGGCAATCGAAATTTTGAAGGCCGCGTGAATCCACTGGTGAAGGCGAACTGGCTTGCGAGCCCACCGCTGGTGGTGGCGTATGCACTTGCTGGAACAATCGATATCAATCTTGAGACAGATGCACTTGGCGAGGGCAGTGATGGCCAGCCCGTGTACTTGAAAGATATCTGGCCGACGCAAGAAGAGGTGCGGCAAACGGTTGCGACAGCAGTCGTGCCAGAGCAGTTTCAGAATCGCTATGGAAATGTCTGGGACTCCAATGAACGATGGAATGCTGTGCCAACGTCAGAGGGCGCGCTTTACGATTGGCAGGGAGACAGCACGTACGTCCAGGAACCCCCGTTCCTCGCAGAATTGACTCGAGAGGCAACACCACCAGTAAGTGTGACCGGGGCCCGCGTGCTACTTGCACTGGGTGACAGTGTGACCACTGATCATATTTCGCCTGCCGGAGCGATCGCTAAAGATAGTCCTGCTGGACGGTACCTTGTCGAAAATGGTGTGCCACCTGAAGAGTTTAATAGTTACGGTGCCCGTCGCGGGAATGACCGCGTCATGACACGCGGCACGTTTGCGAACATTCGTATTCGTAATCTGCTTGCACCGGGAACAGAAGGTGGTGTGACCCGTCTACTGCCTGAAGGTGAACAGATGGCAGTCTATGACGCTGCGATGCAGTACCGGGAACGAGGCGTGCCGCTGGTTGTTCTTGCCGGTGCTGAGTATGGCACGGGCAGTTCTCGTGACTGGGCAGCCAAGGGCACGATGTTGCTTGGTGTACGAGCTGTGATGGCGACGAGTTTTGAGCGTATCCACCGTTCGAATCTTGTGGGCATGGGCGTGTTGCCACTTGTGCTTCCGAAGGGTTGGCAAGAACTTGGCCTCACAGGTGAAGAGACCTTTGATATTCCGTTTGATGATCTCACGCCACGAAGCACGCTTGAAGTAACAGCAACTCGGGCAGATGGAACAACCGTGTCGCTATCGTGCACGGTGCGGATTGATACACCGGTTGAGCTCGATCAGTTCAACGCTGGTGGCATTCTGCCATTTGTGCTGAGAAAGTTGCTGGCAAGCTAGACAGCAGTCTGTGATGGGTCACGCACCGTCTTCAGCTGAGCTTTTGTTCGCGAGCATGACTCGCAGTGCGATATACGGCACGAGGTTAAAGATCATCCACAGCAATTTGTACCACGCAAGGTACTCAAAGTAGATCTGGCTGAGTTCGTCAGGTGAGACATGAAATATTCTGCTGTGAATAGCTTTCATTTCTTGGGTGAGCGCAACGACACCGAACGTACTTATCAATAAGATCAAAAAGTTGATAACGGTCATCCAGAAAAAAAAGGTCTTCAACGTTTTCAG
>ENA-ORDA01000905-ORDA01000905.1-marine-metagenome-genome-assembly--contig:-NODE-905-length-27513-cov-4.779523_pt1 | contig 27513 bp, 30 predicted proteins | sample MGYA00237778_ERZ508506 | MGnify/ENA primary metagenome ERZ508506 (study PRJEB26177, sample SAMN06267891) | marine metagenome | isolation source: Monterey Bay, California, USA | place: Pacific... | reverse complement strand
GCATCAACTTCTGGAGGTATAGCCTTCCAAGCAAATGGTGTTGTAAAAGCTTATAATTATGTTGCTAGTAATTATTTGTACAGCCAAACAGTGGGAGGTATTGGTCAAATATTTTACATAGCAGGTTCTGAGCGAATGCGAATACATAATACTACAGGAAACGTGGGGATTGGAACAACTAGTCCAAGGTCTAAGCTACAAGTAGAAGGCGTGACAGGAAGTGTACCTGCTTTAGGTGCAGCAGCTTCAGCAGCTCAAATAGGTGGTTCAACATACGGAACTCTTTTTAGCACTTTAACGTCTGGAACAGGGGTTATACAGCAAGGTAGGTCGGATGGAGTTGCTCTAACTTTCCCTTTATTGATAAATCCAAACGGCGGCAACGTAGGTATTGGAACTACTAATCCAAATAGCAAATTACACGTAGCTGGTACGGTTAGTCATTCAACCCCATTGGCGAATTTTAATGGTAGTGTAGGTTCTGGTGTTTATGGCACTGTAAGTGTAAGAGTTGATAATATTAACTATGGAACCGCCATGAAATTCTATCGATCTTCAACTGCTGATAACAACGCTATAGGTTTTCAGAATGGCGCTTCTACAGTAGGAAGTATATCTATAGGCACATCAAGCACCTCTTATAATACAACTTCTGATTACAGATTAAAAGAAAACTTAACTGCAATAACAGACGGTATTTATAGGTTAAAGCAGCTTAAACCAAGAAGATTTAACTTTATAGGCAACGCAGATGTTGTAGACGGTTTTATAGCACACGAAGCTAAAGAAGTTATACCAGAGTCTGTTACTGGCGAAAAAGACGAGGTATTACCAAACGGAGATCCAGTTTATCAAGGAATAGATCAAGCTAAAATAGTACCTTTATTAACAGCAGCTCTTCAAGAAGCTATATCAAAAATAGAACAACTAGAAACAAGAATACAAACATTAGAAAATAAATAAAAATGGCAGTAACTTACGATTGGAATTGTAAAACAGTAGATGTACACCCTCAAGAAGAAGGGCAGACAGACGTAGTGTATAATGTACACTGGATAGTAACAGGGGTTAATGGCGATTACTCATCTAGTGCGATAGGCACTCAAATTGTACCATTAAGCGAAGGCAGTACCTTTATACCATTTGAAGACTTAACTAACGAAATAGTAGTTGGGTGGACAAAAGAAGCTATGGGAGAAGAAACTGTAGCAAGTATAGAAACCGGTATTGCTAATCAAGTAGAGGCTTTAATAAACCCCACTTCTGTAACAATGACAATAGGGGAGTAAATATCGATCAAAACGAGTAATAATAGCCATATGCTACAAGAGCATAAAACCAATGTCAATTTTAAAACCAAAACCAATGACACTTTTTTACCAGACTGAATCGTGGAGTAGTCACCCACAACCAGGCAAAAGCCAAGTTAAACTATGGAAACACATAGCTAACAAAGAAAACTGGAGAATTGTCCAGCTTATCAATGGATTTTACCAAACAGAGTACCAAGACATCGAAGATCCAGAAAACTGGCATGATGTAACCAGGCGTGAAACTTTAGAAGGAGCTGAAACAGCTATCGACCAAACAGTAGCGCACTATTTAAAGAAAGTTGAATTTATCGACGGACCAAAAGTAGTAAAAACCTTTAAATAAACCACACTCAATTAAATTAAATTAAATCAAATATGGACGCAATTGTCAAAAACCTTAACTTCGGTGAAGACGCCAGAGTTAACGTATTTAAAGGAATAGAAAAGCTCACAAAAGCTGTTAGCTCCACTTTAGGAGCTAGCGGCAAATGTGTGATGCTAGAAGATCATACTGGAAAGCCAATTATCACAAAAGATGGTGTTACAGTAGCAGATTCAATAATCTTGCGAGATCCTGTGGAAAATATGGGAGCTACGCTTTTAAAAGAAGCAGCAAGAAAAACAGTGAGAGAAGCAGGCGATGGTACAACCACCGCTACAGTCTTAGCTCACGCTATATTAACTGAAGCTTATAAAGTTTCAGATAAAACAAATTCAAGAGAATTAAAAGAAGGTATTAATAGTGGTGTTGATAAGGTTGTAAAATACCTAGAGAATGTTTCGTTACCAGTTGAAGGGAGCATGATTGATAACATTGCTACAATATCTACAAATAACGATCCAAAGCTAGGTAAAGTTATAGCCGACGCTTTTAGAGCTGTAGATAACACGGGGGTTGTAATGATGGAAACATCACAAGATGGAAAAACAGAAGTTGAAGTTGTAGATGGTGTTCAGTATGACAAAGGTCTTACGAACTCTCATTTTATAACTAATGTTCAAAATAAATCAGCTGAACTAGACAATGCGTTAGTACTGTTAATAGAATCACCAGTTGAAACAATAAGACAGATTCAATCTGTGCTAGAGTATGTAATAAAAAACAATAAGCCTTTGCTGATTATCGGCGATTTAGAACAAGGTGTTTTATCTGCTTTAGCTATGAACAGAAACAAGGGTAACATAAAAGTTAACGTGATAAACGGTCCTACTCAAGGTGTCAACAAACAAGAGATGCTACAAGATCTAGCGCTTTTAACTAACGCTACAATTATAAATGAGGATTTAGGTGACGATATGGATTTAATCCAACCAGAGCATCTAGGAACGTGCTTAAAAGCTGTAACAACTCATACAGAGACTATACTTCAGTTTGAAGAATCAGGTCCAATAGTTTTAGCTACAATCGATAAGTTAAAAAAAGAATTAACTGAAGCTACGCAAGCTTATGAGATAATTAAGCTTGAAAAAAGATTAGGTATGCTTTCTGCTAGAATAGCAATTGTGAAAGTAGGTGCTAATTCTGATATTGAATTAAAAGAAAAAACAGATAGAGTAGAAGATGCTATCTGCGCTACAAAAGCTGCTATAAAAGAAGGTATAGTGTCTGGAGGAGGTATTGCGCTGTTAAACGCCGCAACAAGTATAGTATCAAAGTCAAGTGGTGAAGAGCTTCTGCTAGAAGCAATTAGAGCACCGTTTAAGACAATACTAGAAAACGCTGGTATAACAGACGCGGATTTGCCTAAAGCTAAAGGAAGAGGTCTAAACGTGGTTACAGGAAAAATGGTAAATATGATTAAGTCAGGTATTATTGACCCTTTGCTAGTTACCAAAAGCGCTCTTCGCAACGCAGCTTCAGTAGCGACAACTATATTATCAACTGATTGTGTAATCAATAATTTAAGAATTGATGAAAGCGATAGGTAGAAACTTAATAATAGAAAAAATAAAAGAAGGAACCACCGAAACAAAAGGTGGTTTACTTCTTGCAGAAAACCAACGTGAAGATATCCGTTACACTGAAGCCAATGTATTATCAGCTGGTGAACAAGTTGAAGGATTAAAAGAAGGTGATAAAATCTTCTTTGACAGACACGCTGGACATAAGATAGAAATAGATAAAAAAACATATCACGTTATTAAAGCGCAAGATGTTGTTGTTGTTTTATGAAAAGGCTAGACGCAGATGACATAAAAAATATGAATCTGTTTAAACATTATCGTATAATACGTAAATGGGCTTGCAGAAACAACGACCTTAACGATGCTGATCTAGAGTTATTGATATACTTAGATTGCATGGATATGTTTACAAAAAAAGATTTCGAAGCTGGTAGTTATTCCTATAGTTGGGATAACCGCCGCTGGAATCGTTTGTTAAAAGAAGGTTGGATAGTTGTTTGGAGAAAAAGAAATAGAACAACTCAAAAGTATCACATATACAAAACATCGTTTAAGTGTAAGCATTTAATCAAGCATATGTATAGAATTATACTAGGTCAAGATGACTTGCCAACTAGCAATCACAGAAACAGTATTATGAAGGGTAAGACGTACACTGATAAAGTTCTTATAACTTCTATTAAAAACGTCAATAAAGATAAAAACAGATAAAATGAAAGGTAAGAATTACGATTACAAGGAAGCTTACGATAAAGGCTTAACGGCTAAAGCTAGACTACATTATCTTGAAAACGCTAGAAACGATCAAGACAACTCACCAGCTAAACAAGTTGGTATTGTTGATCCACTAGCTCAACAGCAAACAGTTGCACAACCAGCTCAACAAATGACAAACATACCGCCTCAGCAAGCTAACACCTTAGGACAAGCCCAACCGGTTTTTAACCAAGGTGTTCAACAAGCCGCTCAAGGTATTTATGGTGGGGTTGATCAAAGACAAAACTCAGTGGGAGCAGCTCCTTTATTTAAAAAATGCAATAAAAAATATTAATATGAAAAACATTAAAAACTTAAAAGTAGATCTATCAGGTCAGGTAGGTGAAAACGCTATTTGGGACGGACCTTTGAGCAAAGAAGGTTTCCCAATGGGTGAAGGATCAAGTTCTGGTATTAACGGAATGGAAGTATCTAAATATCCTTGCGATTATAAAGCAGGACCAATTACACAACGCGCAAAAACATATAAATAATGAGCTCACCATTTCAACAAAGATTTTCTAAAAAAAACCCTTTTGGCAAAAGCCAAAAACTAAACTCTGTAGACACTGAAAGCAATCTTCCAGAACCTCAGTTTGCAGGAGATGACATAGAGTCTTACAGCCCTGAAGGAGCGGTTGTTGCTGAAAGACTTAAAGAAAACTACCCTGAATCTGTAGATATTAAAAAAAAACTCAAGCAAGTAATGGATCAGTAGCTAAAATGACTTCACCACTAAACGCTTATGTTTCAACAGCTGGTCATTTTCAACGAATGCAAGATAAAATAGCTACAGCTTTTACTCCTAAGAAAGAATCTGGTCCAACTTCAGAAGACAAGAAAAACCAAGCAGAAGAAGCTTACTGGAAGTCTAAAACTACCACAAGCGAAGAAATAGACAAAGGCGGATTAGAAGAAGGTTTTGGAGGAGCGCAAACTCAAGCAGGTTATGATTATTTCAATGATCCCAACATACCAAAAGGAAATTAATAAAAATAAATATGGCTTTCAAACTAAATAACCCTCCTTTCCACATGGACAACACTCCAATATATCGAGTAGATATGGAAGATGGTGTTATGGGAAAAGCTAATAATAATGGTTCTATAACCATAAATAAAGATTTACATCCAGAGCAAGTAGAAGACGTAGTTGCTCACGAAAAAATTCATTTAATGCAAATGGGTTGCGTTAAAGATGGGGGTAAGTATAGAGACGATCTAGACTACGACGACGAAAACGTGTATTGGAAAGGTAAAAAATATTCACGAGCTCAAATGCAAGAAGGTGCTAAAAACCTGCCTTGGGAAGCTGAAGCTTATAGAAGATCATAATGAAGACATCTAAGACAGGTTATTTAAAAAACAGCCCTGATGTTAATAAGTCTCAAAATACTATATTAGGAGGCGATATAACAATGAAAGGAGTCGAGTTTAAAGTACTAGGTACTGATGACCGAGGATATACAAAAATAATGTACCCAGGATATGATTATAAATTTCCTGGCGCGAAATACGTAACAGAAACACCAATTAAAAAATAAAAAAAAATGAAACCATTTACAAACAAACATTCAATCGCAGCTGGATCACCACTACATCAAGGGGGTTCGAAAAAACCTGACCCAAGCGAGTTAATCAACCCTAAAGGGCAAAGTCAACAAGAGGTAATGGACTCAAAATTATCTAATGTTGAAAGTTTTAGAAATAAAATAAAGGATTTAAGTTTTAATACGCAAGAGCAAGTAGATAAAGCCAATTCAATAGACGCTAAGAATGTTGCAGCTTATAATAAATCTAATGACTCTATTAAAAGAGTAAATGCTGGGTACAATAAAAGAGTCCAAACTTACAACGATAGTATCAATAAAGCAAACAAAAATATTGACGACATACTTAATCAATAAAATAAAGTCTTTAAGTGCGTAACAGAAACACCAATTAAAAAATAAAAAAATGAAACCCTTTACAAATAAGCACTCTATTGCAGCAGGATCACCACTACACGTAGGAGGTTCTAAAAAAGATAAAAAAAAGAGTGTTCAGCCAAATAGGGGTGAAGTAGACGAAAATCCAAACACAAGACTTGTACGTGACGGTGGTATTATTAGAGAGAGAGCTACTAATAAAATTGTTATCGGTGGAGGTGAAGATGCTAGTGGTAAATTTCACCCTAGAACAGATGCTCAAAAAAAATTAGATAAAAGATAGTGAAAAAAATAATTCAATGGCTATCAGGTGGCGTTATCAAGGAGATTGGTAACGTCATCGACAAGCTTACTACAACCGAAGAAGAAAGGTTAGAAGTAAAGAAGCAAATACAGCAGATATTAGAAGATGCAGATACTAAAGCTCAACTAGAGGTTAGTAAGCGTTGGGAAGCAGATATGAAGTCTGATAGTTTTTTAAGTAAAAACATTAGACCAATGATCTTGATATATCTAACTGTAATCTTTACGTCTCTAGCTTTCTTTGATGGTAATATCGGTGAGTTTGGACTAGCTAAAGAATATATACCAATATTTCAAACATTATTAGTAACCGTTTACGGAGCTTACTTTGTAGGTAGAACTTGGGAAAAAGCAAAGTCAATAAGTAATAAATAAAAAAACAAGTAATAATAAATTATAATCAAATCAAATTAAATAAAATGGCAAAAATTACAGACAAACAATTAGAAGACATTAACAAAGGTCAGAAGGAATTAATGACAATTGTTAATCAAATAGGTATTTTAGAATCTCAAAAACACAGCCTGTTGCATCAGGTAGCAGATGCTAATAAAGTTGTAGAAGATTTAAAAGCTGAACTCGAAAAAGAGTATGGAGCTATTGATATCGATCTAACGACTGGGGAATACACTGAGGTAGAAAAAGACTCTAAACTTACAAAAGCTTAAGATGTCTTCAATTGTAAGAAAAATAAGTATTGGTTCTGACTACAAAAACGATGCAATGCATTATTCTGTAGGTCAACAAGTTTATGGAGGTCACGAGATCTCACATATACTTCTTGACGAGTCTGATAACTCTTACAATATTCACATTAAGAAAAACAACGAGGTAATGCCATGGAAGAAGTTTAACTCTCACATGGCAATATCTGTTGAATATGACTTAGAGTATTGAAAGCTTTATATGACTTTATAGTAGAACCATTAGGTGAAAAATACAGTAATAAAATAACAATAGCCGGTAAGGAGTTAGTTGTAAATACAAAGATTGAAGATTTCAAGTTTGTTAATAGACTAGCTAGAGTGGTAGAGACACCTCAGGCTTTTAATACTGATATTGATGTTGGTGATATAATTGTTATACACCAAAACGTGTTTAGAGTATTCTATGACATGAAGGGAAGAAAAAAGAAAAGTAGATCTTGGTTCAAAGATGAGTGGCATTTTTGTGCTATAGATCAAATTTACTTATATAATAAAGGTGACAAATGGAGGTCTTTTGGAGACAGATGTTTTGTTTCACCAATAAAAAATACAGAGTCTTTAACGCTAGATAAAGAAAGAAGCCTTGTTGGTATATTAAAATATGACAATAGCTCCTTAAATGCGCTAGGAATTAACTCAGGAGACTTAGTTGGTTACACGCCAAACGGAGAATGGGAGTTTTTAATTGACGGAAAAAGATTATACTGTATGAAATCTAATGATATCGTAATTAAATATGAATACCAAGGAGACGAAGTTGAACATAATCCAAGCTGGGCAGAAAGCAGTTGAGGAATTAATCAAGGTGGCTAAAGAAGCTATTGTTGATTCAGATGACGATATATCAGCAGATAGATTAAAGAATGCTGCAGCTACAAAAAAACTAGCTATATTCGATGCTTTTGAAATATTGAATAGAATAGAAGCTGAAGAAAACTTGTTAAACGAAAAACCTGTAGAAGTAAAAGAAGAAAAGTCTTTTAGAGGATTTGCAGAAGGGAGATCTAAATAATGTACGAGCAAACTTTATATAAAGTATTAGAAGACCACGTAAAGCCTAAAGTTCTTAAAAGAATGAATAGGTATAAAAAGTGGGAATATGGGTACAACGAGGAACACGACTTAATAGTCATAAGTAAAACTGGCGAAATAGGTGAAATATATGAGATACAAGATCTTGTGATAGCTTTGCCAAAAGAAAATGATGTTGTTACTTTTAAAGATAACAAATGGTCGCACACTGAATACCCAAAAGAATTAAGTAAAATTAAATCTGTATTTGACTGGGAAGAATACCCGTTAGATTTTAAAGAAAAATGGTATGATTACATCGATAAAGAATTTACAAGGCGTGAAGAAGGTTTTTGGTTTATTAACAAAGACAAGCCTACTTATATTACTGGCACTAACTATATGTACTTGCAGTGGAGCAAGATTGACGTTGGGCAGCCAGACTTTAGGGAATCAAACAGATTATTCTACATATTCTGGGAAGCTTGTAAGGCAGACAAGCGTTCATATGGGATGTGCTACCTTAAGAACAGAAGATCCGGTTTTTCGTTCATGGCAAGCGGGGAGACCGTTAACCAAGCAACAATATCTACAGATGCACGCTTTGGTATACTCTCGAAATCTGGACCCGATGCAAAGAAAATGTTTACTGACAAAGTTGTACCGATATCAGTCAATTACCCCTTCTTTTTCAAGCCAATACAGGATGGAATGGATCGACCGAAGACAGAACTCGCTTATAGAGTTCCCGCGTCGAAGTTCACAAGACGGAAGCTCGACTCAAACGAGAAGCTACAAGAGATCACAGGGCTTGACACGACCATCGACTGGAAAAACACAGGGGATAACTCCTATGACGGGGAGAAACTAAAACTACTAGTACACGATGAAAGTGGAAAGTGGGAGAGACCAACCAACATATTAAATAACTGGAGGGTTACAAGAACTTGTTTAAGATTAGGTTCAAGGATTATAGGTAAGTGTATGATGGGTTCAACCTCAAACGCTTTAGATAAAGGAGGAGATAACTTTAAAAAACTTTACAATGATTCAGACGTTACACAAAGAAACGCCAATGGACAGACTCGCTCAGGACTCTATTCTTTGTTCATACCTATGGAATGGAACTACGAAGGCTACATTGATTCTTATGGCTTTCCTGTATTCAACACACCAAAAAAAGAAGTAGTAGGTCCTCTTGGAGACGCTATAACTCAAGGTGTAATAGAATATTGGGATAATGAAGTAGAAGGATTAAAGCAAGATCAAGACGGTTTAAATGAATTTTACAGACAGTTTCCACGTACAACAAAACACGCGTTTAGAGATGAGTCTAAAGAATCATTGTTTAACTTAACAAAAATATACGAGCAAATAGATTTTAATGAAGATCTTAAAAACTCAATAAACGTTACTCAAGGAAGCTTTCAATGGCAGAATGGAGAGAAAGATACAAAAGTTATATTTGTTCCAAACAAAAGCGGAAGATTCAGAGTTTCCTGGATTCCACCTTTAAATCTACAAAATCGTGTGATAATAAAGGGTGGGCTCAAATATCCAGGTAATGAACACTGTGGAGCTTTTGGTTGTGATAGTTATGATATATCAGGTACTGTTGACAAGAGAGGATCAAATGGATCTTTACATGGACTCACTAAGTTTAGTATGGAAGACATACCTCCAAATCATTTCTTTTTAGAATATATAGCTAGACCACAAACCGCTGAAATATTTTTTGAAGATGTTCTAATGGCCTGCGTGTTTTACGGGATGCCAATACTGGCAGAGAATAACAAACCTAGATTATTATACCATTTTAAAAGAAGAGGCTATAGACGCTTCTCTATAAACAGACCAGATAGAAAATACAATAAACTATCAATAACAGAAAAAGAATTAGGTGGAATACCAAATTCAAGTGAAGATATAAAACAAGCACACGCCGCTGCTATTGAAACCTATATAGAATCATACGTTGGTTTAAAAGAAACTGGATATGGTGATATGTATTTTCAAAGAACATTAGAAGACTGGGCTAAGTTTAACATAAATAACAGAACAAAGCATGATGCTTCTATTAGTTCTGGTTTAGCTTTAATGGCTTGCAACAAACACAGATATGCTCCGTCTAACCCAGTTAGAAGAGAAGCTGTAAATTTAGGTATTAAAAAATATGACAACAAAGGTGTCAATTCAAAAATTATAAGTTAAATGGGTATATACACTAACACTAATAGCGCTTTTCCAAGCCAAGTAGTAAGCGATGCTGAAAAAGCTAGCTGGGAATACGGAAACCAAGTTGCTCAAGCAATAGAGTATGAGTGGTTTGACCAAGGCAGAACTGGAGGTAATAGATACTTAACAAACTGGAACAATTTCCACTCGTTAAGACTATACGCTAGAGGTGAACAACCTGTACAGAAATATAAAGATGAATTATCTATAAACGGTGATTTGTCTTATCTAAATTTAGACTGGAAGCCAGTACCTATTTTATCTAAGTTCGTGGATATTGTAGTTAATGGTATATCGCAAAAATCTTACGATATAAAAGCTTACTCTCAAGATCCTAGCTCAGTTAAAAAAAGAACTGAATATGCTAGCAAGCTTCAAGAGGATATGGTTGCTAAAGAATACTTAGACAACCTAAAGCAAACGCTAGGTATTGATTTACATCAATCACCAAGTGGAGTTACGGTTCCAGAATCTAAAGAAGAGCTGGAATTGCACATGCAGCTTAGCTACAAGCAGTCAATTGAAATAGCAGAAGAAGAAGCTATATCAACTGTATTTGCTCAAAACAAATACGATCTTGTAAGACGTAGATTAAATATGGATCTTACAACAATCGGCATCGCAGCTGGTAAAACTAATTTTAACACAGCTGAAGGTATTAAGATTGATTACGTAGATCCAGCTTATATGGTTTACTCATATACAGAAGATCCAAACTTCGAAGATATATATTATGTGGGTGAAGTAAAGTCTATAACAATACCAGAGCTTAAAAAAGAGTTTCCTGGTATATCACAAGAGGAATTAGAAAGAATACAAAAAACACCTGGAAACAGACAGTATATAACTGGTTGGGGTAATTACGACGAAAACACTGTACAGGTTATGTACTTTGAATATAAGACTTACCACAATCAAGTTTTTAAAATAAAGCAAACAGATTCAGGATTATTAAAAGCTTTAGAAAAGCCAGATACGTTTGATCCGCCTGAAAATGATAACTTTGAAAGAGTGTCTAGATCAATAGAGGTTTTATACACTGGAGCTAAAGTTTTAGGAACTAATACTATATTAGACTGGGGCTTAGCAGAGAACATGTCTAGACCAATGGCAGACACAACTAAGGTTGAAATGAACTACACAATATGTGCTCCTAGAATGTATAAGGGACGCATAGAGTCTGTTGTAAGTAAATGTATTGGATTTGCAGATATGATTCAACTAACGCATCTTAAACTGCAACAGGTAATGTCTAGGATGGTACCAGACGGTGTTTACTTAGACATGGACGGTTTAGCTGAGGTTGATCTTGGTAATGGAACTAATTATAATCCTGCGGAAGCATTAAATATGTATTTCCAAACTGGTTCTATCGTGGGTAGATCAATGACGCAAGACGGCGACATGAATCCAGGTAAAGTGCCTATTCAAGAACTTAACAGCTCTAGCGGACTTGGTAAGATACAAGCACTTATACAAACGTATCAATATTATTTACAAATGATACGTGATGTAACAGGATTAAACGAAGCAAGAGATGGAAGCACGCAAGATAAGAATTCATTAGTAGGTCTTCAAAAAATGGCGGCTAACGCGTCTAATGTAGCAACTAGACATATCAAACAAGCTAGTTTATACCTTACGTTAAAGCTAGCGGAGAACGTATCTCTTAAAATAGCTGATGCTTTATATTTTCCATTAACAGCTGAATCACTTAAAAACTCTATATCAACTTATAACGTTGAAACGCTTCAGCAGGTTGTTGATTTAAACTTATATGATTTTGGTGTATTTTTAGAATTAGAACCAGATGACGAAGAGCAAGCTAAGTTAGAAGAAAATATACAGGTCGCATTAGGCCAAGGAGGTATTGACTTAGAGGACGCTATTGATTTAAGACAAATTAAAAATCTTAAACTAGCTAATCAAATGCTTAAGGTGAAACGTAAGCAAAAAGCTATTCAAGATCAAGCTAATCAACAAGCTAATATACAAGCACAAGCTGATGCTCAAGCTAGTACAGCTGAAAAAACAGCTATGGCTGAAGTTCAAAAGCAAGAAGCTATATCAGGCTCTAAGGTTCAGTATGAGCAAGCTAGATCTCAAATGGAGATAAATAAAATGCAGATAGCAGCTGATTTAGAAAAAATAAAAATGCAACAAAAGTTTGAATACGATATGCAATTAAAGCAACTAGAGGTTCAAGCAATGCAGCAAAAAGAAGCGGCTATAGAAGATAGAAAAGATAAACGTAGCAAAATGGAAGCTACACAACAAAGTGAAATGATAAGCCAACGTCAAAACGATAGCTTACCTAAAGACTTTGAAAACGAACCCGATATGGGTATGAAAGCTTTCATGTAGAAAGTAACAATTATTTAATTATATTATATTATGTCAGAAGTAAAAACAAATGAACCTGTTAAACAGGAAGGTGAGTTTAAAATTAAAAAGAAAACTCCAAAAAAACTAACAACACCAAGTAACGAACCAATTAAAGTAAACATCAAAGAACCTTTGATTGAAACAGAGCCTGACGTTACAAAAGTGGTAATACCTAGAGAAGATGCCATTCAAATCGGAGAAACAAAGGAAGTTCTTGTGGAAGAACCATCCGGAGATAGCATTAAGGTGGGAGAACAAGTACAAAAGCCCGTCGAAGATGTTAAAGAGTTTACGCCAATCAAAGAAGTTGAAGTAGCTAAAGTAGAAGCTGAAGTTAAAGAAGCTTTAAGAGATGAGAAAGTGCTAGGTAAGCAATTACCTGAAAACATTGAAAAGCTCGTTAGCTTCATGGAGGACACTGGCGGAACAATTGAAGACTACACTAGACTTAATGCTGATTACTCTAGCATTAATGAAACAGTATTATTAAAAGAGTATTATAAAAAAAATAAACCTTATTTAGACGAGTCAGATGTAGAGCTTCTATTAGAAGACTTTTCTTACGATGAAGAACTAGACGAGGATATAGATATACGCAAAAAGAAACTTGCGTTCAAGGAAGAGGTTGCAAAAGCTAAAGGTTTTTTAGAGGAAACAAAGGTTAAGTATTACGATGAAATCAAGTTGAGATCAAACGTAAACCCTGATACTCAGAAAGCTACAGACTTTTTTAACCGCTACAATAAGCAGCAAGAAGCAGCTAAGCAACAACATGAGCAGTTCCAGGAAAGTACTAAACAACTTTTCAACGACAATTTCGAAGGTTTCGATATCAAAGTCGGTGATAAGAATTATAAGTACAATATTCAGAACCGTGATAAAGTTGCAGAAAACCAATCAAACATTAATAACCTTGTCAGGAAGTTCCTAGACTCAGATGGTAATGTTAGTGACACGAAAGGTTATCATAAAGCTATGTACGCTGCTGACAACGTGGATAAGATTGCTTCTCATTTTTATGAGCAAGGAAAAGCTGACGCCGTTAAAGATGTTATAAACAAATCAAAAAACTTAAGTGATACCAAAGCTAGGTCTCAACAAGGCGATGTGTTTGTTAATGGATTCAAGGTTAAAGCAATAAGTGGTCAAGACTCCTCAAGATTAAGAATAAAAACAAAAAAATTTAACTAAAAAACTAAAAAACTATGGCAATAGCTTATAGCCCAGATCCTTTTTTAGGATCAATCAAGCCGTCTCAAAAACAACAGACGCTTGACTCAAATTATTTAAACTTTACAGACGGATCAGGAAATGATTTCGCACAACAGTATCTACCAGAAATCTACGAACAAGAAGTAGAGCGTTACGGAAACCGTACTTTATCTGGATTCTTACGTATGGTAGGAGCTGAAATGCCAATGACTTCTGATCAAGTTGTATGGTCAGAACAAAATAGATTACACATCGCATATGATGGCGTAGCTTCTAACGTAGCTGGAACAGAGCTTACCATTACTGTTGGTGGCACTGGATCTGCTTTCGTTCAAAATGTAGTATCTCCAGGACAAACAATCGTGGTAGCTGACCCAGCAACTGGCGTTGAATTAAAATGTTTCGTAGATGCTTCTGGCGCTACTCCAGGATCTGCTTTAGCAGCTGGCGTATTACAAGTGACTCCTTATACTCAAAACACTCTTGCAGGTGGTGGTGCTGGTGAAGTTAACTTATCATCTTCTACAACTTTAAAGATTTTCGTATATGGTTCTGAATTTAAAAAAGGAACAACTGACGATAGCTTAATTTCTGTTGAACCATCTTTTACGCAGTTTAGCAATTCTCCAATCATCATTAAATCTAAATATGAGGTTAATGGATCTGATATGGCTCAGATTGGATGGGTAGAAGTTGCGACTGAGGACGGAACATCTGGATATTTATGGTATTTAAAAGCTGAATCTGAAACAAGATTACGTTTTGAAGATTACTTAGAAATGTCTGTAGTTGAAGGTGAGCTAGCAAAAGCTGGTGGAACACTTGCTACTGCTGGTTACAAAGGTACTGAAGGTTTATTTGCTGCTGTAAAAGATCGTGGTAACGTTGTTACTGGATATAGCGCTGGTGGTGAAGATGATACAACTCGTTTAGCTGCTTTTGATGAAATTCTTAAAAACTTAGATACTCAAGGAGCTATTGAAGAGAACATGCTTTTCTTAAATCGTTCAACTGCTTTAGATTTTGATGACATGCTAGCTGGTATTTCTGCTGGAAACAACGGTGGAACTGCTTTTGGTTTATTTGAAAATTCAGAAGAAATGGCTTTGAACTTAGGATTTAGCGGTTTCCGTAGAGGATCTTACGATTTCTACAAGACTGATTGGAAATACTTAAACGATGCTTCTACTCGTGGTGGTGTCGCGGTTGCTAGCATTGATGGTATATTAGTGCCAGCTGGAACCTCTACAGTTTACGATCAGATCTTAGGAACTAACATCCGTCGACCATTCTTACATGTACGATACAGAGCTTCACAAGCTGATGATCGTCGATTAAAGTCTTGGATCACTGGTTCTGCAGGTGGAGCTTATACTTCTTCATTAGATGCAATGCAAGTGCATTTCTTAACTGAAAGATGTTTATGTGTACAAGCTGCGAATAACTTCGTGTTATTTAACGCTGCGTAATTAAAGTAAAAAAATGTAATTCTTACCCTCGTTTCAACTACGGGGGTAATTATTACTATTACATGACATTAGCCCCTTACTAGTTATATACTATGGCTATTGTCACAATTTTAAACTATTTAATTTTATTATATTATGGCTAAAAAAGCTACAGCAGAAACAATTGAGGTTGCAACTCAGGAAATTGAAAATTTCAATAAACAACCCAAAGTGGTTGAACCAAAAAAACCTAAAAAACCAGAATGGGAGATTAAAGACAGAACTTACTTTTTAAAAGGTTCACACACTCCGTTAACACACACTATACCTTCTAGACACAGTTCTAGATATCCATTGATTTGGTTTGATAAAAATGATGGCACTCAAAAAGAACTTAGATATGCTACCAATCAAAACTCTCCATTTGTTGAAGACCAAAAAGGCCAAGTTACGCTAGGCCATATCGTGTTTAAAAACGGGACTTTAACAGTACCAAAAGAAAAACAAAATTTACAAAAATTATTGTCTCTTTACCATCCATACATAAATGTCAAATATAGTGAGTTTGACTCAGTTAAAAAAGCTGTAGATGAACTTGATTATTTAAACCTAGAATTTGACGCAATGTCCGCTGCTAAAACAATGGACATAGATCAGGCAGAGGCTATATTAAGAGTAGAGCTAGGGTCAAAAGTAACAACTATGAGTTCTAAGGAATTAAAAAGAGACTTGTTATTGTTTGCTAGAAATAACCCAGCAGCATTTATAAATCTTGCGAATGATGAAAATGTTATGCTACGGAACTTTGCTATTAGAGCATCTGAATATGGTATCATAAATTTATCAGGAGATCAAAGAACCTTTACATGGGGATCAAACGGTAGAAAATTAATGAACGTACCATTTGACGAAAATCCTTTCTCAGCTTTCGCTGCTTTCTTAAAAACAGACGAAGGTGTTGAAATCTATAAGTCTATAGATAAAAAACTATAAAAACAAGTAATACTATAGTAGCTAGGTCACTTTTAAAGTGGCCTAATTACTATAATTAAAAAAATAACAAATGGCGGTAAACGTAAACGTGGTGTATCAAACGGTTTTGCTTATATTAAACAAAGAACAAAGAGGCTACATAACACCTCAAGAGTTTAATGATATAGGGGGTCAAGTGCAGCTTGAAATATTTGAAAAATATTTTGAAGATTTAAACCAGCAACTTAGAGTTCCTCAAACTGATACAGACTATTCAGACAGAGTGCTGAATATAGATGAAAAAATGTCTATATTTAAGACGTCTGGAGTATCTACATACGACAACTCAACATCATATCCTTTTTGGTCACTACCATCTGTAGATATATTTTCTCAAAATGTAGAGTTGAGTAGAATAGGCGTTATAACTTATCAACCAACTAATGGTGAGTCTACTGAAATTCAAAGACTACAAAGAAACGATTTTTATAATATTGAAAAATCAAAACTAACTAAGTCAACAGAAAAATTTCCTACCTATTTATTAGAAAATAGCAGGATTTTTATAAACCCAAAAACAATAGATAACACCTCTGGCTCTATAAATATAGACTTTATAAGAACACCTTTAAGTCCTATTTGGGGTTTTACGGTTGGAAATTTAGGTCAATACATATATGATTTCACGGATTTTAATGATAATGTGTTTCCAAACACTGGTTCAAGAGATTTTGAACTAGATTCTAACGAACAAACTAATATTATAATTAGAATATTGAAATATTCAGGTGTAGTAATAAATGATCCAGCTATAGTTCAAGCAGCCACGCAGGAGGTTGCTAAGAAAGAAATTAACGAAAAATCATAATAAATGAGCCTAATAACTGAAACAAATCAACAGTACTACCAAGGAGCTCAAGGCTTTAGAGGCGACAACATTAAAGTATCTTTTACGACTACTTTTGACACAGACTTAATACTAGGTAACGTTAACCCTAATTTTATTGACTACGCTTTAAACAACTTTAAGCTATACACTAGTACAACCGGATTACCAGGTGACTTTCTTGAGTACACAACGTATTACACTGTTATTGGGAATGTTATAACTTTTCCAACCGCACCAGCTAGCGGTTTATATATAGTTGTACAGCTTAAAAAACTAGATGGTGGGTTATATGGATCAACGGACGCCGAAAAAGCTTACGGTCAGGTTGTTGAAGATAATTACGGTAGTTATTCTTATGTAACAATAGGTGATATTGTAAACAACTTCGAAGTTGCCTACGTTGGAGCGGGTAAACTAATTGCTAGTGTTAAAAGAACTGATTTAATATTTCACGCTAAAAGAGGTTTACAAGAATTTAGTTACGACACGTTAAAAAGTATAAAATCAGCTGAGCTAACAATACCAGCTAGTTTAACATTGGTTTTACCTCAAGATTATGTAAACCATGTTAAGTGTTCTTGGGTGGATCAATCAGGTGTTTTACACCCTATATACCCAACAAACAACTTAACTACAAGCCCTTACTACACTCAAATACAAGACTCTAAAGGAGTTCCTACTCAAGACAATTTTGGATCAGACATTGAAGGTACATCGATAACTCAAGAAAGATGGCACAATAATAATAGAGGTAACTTGTTAAACAACGATTTATCAGGTATAAGTGATTTCTCTTTAAATTGGAATCAAAACGGTGAGTGGATTAATTACCAAAACTTTGGCCAACTATACGGTGTAGATCCTCAGCACGCTAATATGAACGGTTATTTTAATCTAAACGAACGAGAAGGCAAAATGTCTTTTTCTAGTCATCTAGTTAATCGTCTAATCGTGCTAGAGTACATCTCTGACGGCTTAGCGTATGACACAGATACTAGAATACCTAAAATGGCAGAAGAGGCTTTATACGCGCATATATTACACGCGGTTATATCTACACGTGCTAATCAACCAGAGTATGTAGTTCAAAGGCTTAAGAAAGAAAGATCTTCTAAATTAAGAAACGCAAAAATAAGATTATCTAATATCAAGACTGAGGAAATTACTCAAGTAATGAGAGGTAAGTCTAAATGGATTAAACACTAGAATTAAATGGCACAAGCAAAAAATAATTTTTTAAAGTCTAGAATGAATAAAGATCTAGACGCTAGAATATTACCTAAAGGCGAATATAGACAAGCTGTAAATATTCAAGTTAGTAGATCAGAAGGCGAAAGTGTTGGAGCTTTAGAGAACATCTTAGGTAATAAACTATTGATAAACCTTCAGCCAAATTCTCAAGCTATTGGTTATTTTGCAGACGAGCAATCTTCTATAATATATATTTTTGTAACTAATTACCTAGACACAAACCCAGACCAACCTACATATAACCCGACTAAGTCACATGGTATATATTCATATAACACTTTAACGGGTCAAAGCAACTTGTTAGTTTCAGGCGCTTTTTTAAACTTCTCACAATCAAACCCTATATATGGAGTTAATTGCCTAGAAAATCTACTTTTCTGGACAGATAATAGGAATCAACCTAGAAAGATAAACACAGTAACCGCTTCTGAAGTTAAAAATTATTATACAAAAGAAGAGCAAATATCTGTAGCTAAAAACTTCCCTCATAAATCAATGGAACTGTGGCAAGAAAGTCAATTAGGAACTTCTATAACAGAAAAAGAATACGAAACAACTATGTATGATGTTTCCTCTAAATCATACCCTAACGGTGGAAGCGCACTAACCAATGGAGCGGTTACAGCTAGTACAAATATAGTTTTAGATAATATTGTTGGTGAAATTATACAAGGATCCACAGTAACAGGTCCAGATGTATTAACTGGCACGACTGTTGATTCTTTTACTCTATCAACTAATACGCTAGTAGTTAATCAGGCTCAAACATTATTAAACAACAGTGAAATAATTTTCAACGCAAACCCTTATTACGAGTCTACCTTTAATGGTGATCCTAGTTATTTAGAAGATAGATTTATTAGGTTTAGCTACAGGTTTAGATATGATGATGGAGAATACTCAGTGTTTGCTCCGTTTACTCAAACAACTTTTATTCCAAAGCAAGACGGTTATTTCATGAAAAAAACGCCAGCGGCTACGGGTGTTGAAGAAAACGACGAAGAGGCTGCGTATAGAACAACTATTGTTGAATTCGTAGAAAATAAGGTTGATAAAATACTTCTTAGAATACCATTAGAATCTTCAAATGTTTTACTTCAGCAGAATTTAAAAGTTACGGAGATTGACATACTTTACAAAGAGTCAGATCAAATAGCTGTTAAGGTTGTAGACACAATACCAATAAACGCAGTGTACAATCAATCAGGTACTTGCGGTGTAGATGGAAACTTTACAGCAACGGCGGATATTGTTGTTGATGGTATTGTAGGTGGTATACAACCTGGGAGTATTGTGTCAGGTGATGGTGTAGTTGAAGGTACTACTGTTATTAGCTTTGATCAAGACACTTCCACTATAACCATGAGCACTGTTCAAACCTTAATCGACTCTACGCTGTTGACTATAGGTGAACCTAAATTCTATGTGTATAATTATCAGTCTAAAAAACCCTTTAAAACTTTACCAGAAAGTGAGTTAATAAGAGTATATGATAAAATACCTGTTAAAGCTTTTGGTCAAGAAATAATAAGCAATAGGGTTGTTTACTCTAATTTCCAAGACAAACACACTCCTCCATCTACTTTAGATTACAACGTTAACGCTTCTGAAAAAGGTGTTTTTAGTTTAAAGAACGGAACTGTAGAAGTTAATGGTGTTTTTACAAACGTAAATACTATAAACTACACGAATGTAACTGGAAACGTTTTTACAGGATCATTTGTAACATCAGACGCTGCTGGAGCCTTGATTCCAGCTGGAACAACTGTAGTTAGCTTTGATCCTGGAACTTTATCCATGACTTTTTCTAACAATGTTACCTTAGCTAGTGGAGACTTACTTGTTTTTACACCTAACTCTGACGTTGAATACAATACTAGTAGAATAGAATACCCAAGTCATTCTTTAAAAGAAAACAGAAACTACCAAGTTGGAGTTGTATTGTCTGACAAGTTTGGAAGACAATCATCAGTAATACTTTCAAGTAGTTTAGCTAGCGCTATAGTTGACGGGCAAGAGTACATAGGATCTACAATATACTCTCCATATAGAACAGCTGGAGTTAACCCCGCTGAGTGGCCTGGCGATTCTTTAAAAGTTTTATTTAATAGTCCAGTACACCCTATAGCACCGAACTATACTACTGGTTGGCCAGGTGTATACGATGGAGATGTTACTAGTCCAAAATACAATCCACTAGGCTGGTATTCTTATAAGATAGTGGTTAAGCAAACTGAACAAGAATATTATAACGTTTACTTACCCGGCGTTATGGCGGCTTATCCAGAGCAAAACACATTGGAGCTAGGCAAGACTTCTCACTCTGTTTTGTTTAATGACAATATAAATAAAGTGCCTAGAGATTTAAACGAAGTAGGTCCACTGCAAACACTATTCAGAAGCTCTATAGAGTTATTTGGTAGAGTTGAAAATCTAGATTCAACAATCGGAACAGGGGACTTTAATACGCAGTATTATCCAGGTAGAGTTTCAGATGTAGTTAGTTCAATATCTAGCATGAATGACTTATTTGGTTTAGATCCAACATCTGTTGGTTATCCAATAGCTGGGTATAAGGAGTTTTACTTATATGAATCAAACCCTTTAATAGGTAGAATATCAACCACAACTAAGTTTGGAGTTGCTTCTACTGTAACTAGAGCAACTGTTAGTGGAGCTGTAACTGCTAATGTAGATATAATAATAGATAATTTATCTGGACCACAACCACAACCAGGTGATATAGTTTCTGGGTCAGGTATATTAGCTGATACATCCGTGGTTAGTTACGACAATTTGCTTTCTACTGTTGAAGTCAATCAAGCTCAAACCCTAGCTGATGACACTTTGCTATTATTCTCACCACAAATAGCGCCAATAACAATCCAAAACTTAGCTGTGTTTGAAACAGCTCCAGTAGAATCTTTATTAGATATATTTTGGGAGACATCTACAAGTGGTTTGATTAGCGATTTAAATACAGCTATACTAGATCAATCTTTAGGAGGAGCTAGTCTACAAGGTTGGACAACTCCTAATTTCACAGAAGGCGCTACTATAGGAACTGTTATAAATGGAGCTCCATTCTATTTAACTAATAACTTCGGATCTCAAGTTGCTCAGGCTGATATAGTTGAATTTTCAATACTAAGTGTTCTTGATAATAGCTTGGTAGATAGATCTGCTGATTTCGAGCTTGATTTATCTTTAAACAATGGAACTTATCAGATAAAAACTAAAAGTTTATTTTGGTTTGGCGTGGATACCTCTGTTAGAAACTTTACTTTTACATTTAAAGCTCAAACAACAGATGGTACTGTTAGCCAATTCGTTGAGACAGCTAGTTTAATAAATTTAACCCCAGTTATTACGTCTTGTCCAGATGGTAATACTTTAGCTACGGTTATAACAGACACTTTTGTAACACAGATACAAGGTGAAAATGGTTCTGCATATTTTGAAGCGGTTGGTCAAACTCCAGCTGTTAAAAACTTAGCGGGTCAAGACTTGGTTTGGGAAATGAAGCAGTACAACGCTAATGACCCAGCTACTCCACTAGACTTTGGACCTTTTACAGCAACACCTGTTATACCGGCTGAAGGTACAGACGACATTGCTTCTTTAGACATAACAAAAGACACTACATCAGCGGGTCTATTTATTGTAGAAATAGTGCTAAAAGATGCTCAGGGTCAAGAAGGAGCTGGCTCGTTATCTACAGTAGTTTCTGCTTGTACTTTTAATGTTGAAATTGAAGCGCCATGTCAAGATGGAAGGTTATGGACCTACGTAACAGGTAATTATCCTGGTGATATTATTGATGCTACTGCTAATTTTGATGGAGTTCTTTCAGGCAGTTATGCCAATGCAGATCAGGAGATTTTAATTCAAAACTTTGATTCTTACAACCCAACAACGCCTGGTATATATAGTTACTGTAGTCAAGAGGCAGATGGTAATATAGTCGCAGGCAACCTTTTATCAGCTGGAGTATATAAATCATCACGAGTTCAGGTTTTCCAAGTAACTAGCGGAACTTGGGGTGAACCTGCTTTTGTACAATATTGGCAACCAGGTCTTAATGGTTCAGCAAGAGTAAAAATGAGACCTAGCAGCATTGTAGGAGGTCAACCTCAAACAAGTATAAACTGGGCAAATGTGCCAGAAGGTACTTTAATTAGGTTTTATACTGGCAAAGGACGTGTGACATGGACTAACCAAGCAGGTAGTTCGTGTGGGGGAATTTACAACTTTAACACTGTTATAAGTATGATTGGTGATCCAACTACACAACAAGATCCTTCAAGCTTAAACATAGCATCAGACTTTACAGGTGGAAGAATTTGTTTCGCCCAGAAATTCACACAATGTCTTACACCTTCGTGTACAGTTCAAATTGGAGACGGAACTTTTCCTTATGTAACAAACAGCTTCCAACCTTATCCAGGTGGTGGTGGTGGAAATTCATGCGGTTCTACTGTTGGCAATATAATATGTACGTAGTAATGGTGTTAATATTAAAACAAACAAGTAATAATTAACTATGGGAGCAGTATTAGAAGTAAAATACTTTAACACTTTTTTATTAAAAAAGACTATAAGCAATCCACCTGAGAAACCAGTATGGAACGGTTCATTTGGTATACCTCAGAGCATCGGTGGTTACAGTAGAGCGGGCTCTAACTTAACGGACACAGGTAATTGGGCTATAGAAGAATCTAGAATAAGAGGTGGTTACAATAATACAACTGTTGATTTTGGCGTAAAAGCATACTTAGTGGAAGATGAGCCAAACGCCTCTAATAGAATTAATTCTATGATATACTCAGGTATATTCAATTCAAGAACAGGTATAAATCAAACTAATGTATTTTCTGTAGGCGAAGACATAACTAAGTCTGTTGACCCAGCTAATGGATCTATACAAAAGCTTTACGCAGAAGACAGTAAATTAATTATATTTCAAGAAAGAAAAGTAAGTGGAGCACTAATAGATAAAGATGCTATATATTCAGCTGAGGGTGGAGGTATAGTAACTTCTTCTAATTCAGTCATAGGAGCTATTCAGCCTTACTCTGGTGATTATGGTATAAGTAAAAACCCAGAAAGCTTCGCAGTTTACGGTTATCAAAAATATTTTTCAGACGCAAACAAAAATGTAATACTTAGACTTTCTAATAACGGAATAACAGAAATATCTGCAGCTGGAATGGTTGATTATTTTAGAGATGAAATAAATTCTTTTTCAGTTCCGTCTTTTCCAGCTAGATTAATAGGTGGTTATGATATTCATAACAAACAATATGTTGTATCTATTCAAAAAAATATACAGCTCCAAGACAACACCTTCTATCAAACACTATCTTTTGACGAAAGAGTAAGTGGATGGGTAAGTTTCTTTAATTACAAACCCGACCAGATATTTAGCTTAAGAAATAAAACATACACCCTTAAAGATGCTGGTATTTGGCAGCATTATGCCGTTAGGCCAACTAGGTTTTACGGTACGACTTACCAATCATCTATCACTTTTGTGTTAAATCCAGAACCAGAACAGAGTAAGTCATTTTACACTATTGGTTACGAAGGTACAAACGGATGGCAGGTTAATAGTATAACGTCTGATCTTACGGGTTCAGGTCCAGACATAGAAAACCAAGGTTCTGGGTGGATATCTACTAGTGATAAATCATCTTTAATTAGAAGCTACACCACTGGCGCTTATGACAGTTACGGCAACGAATATCCAGCAACCTTGTTTCCACCTTTGAGTTATGCTGGTTTTAATAGAAAAGAAAATAAATACGTAGCTAGTATAATTAACGCTAGCAATCCTAATGAAGCTGAAGTTGCTTATGGTGATCAGATCAGTGGTATAAAAGGAAATTACGTTACTGTAACAATGCAAACTGATAGCGTTACAGACAACGAGGGAGTTAAAGAGTTATTTTCTGTTAGTTCTAAATACACTAAAAACAGTGGCTACCAATAAAAAATTGTAAATGGAGTCTAAAGGATTAGGTGATACGATTGATAAAATCACAACGGTAACAGGGGTAAAAAAAATAGTAGAATTAGCCTCTGACTTCACAGGTGTTCCTTGTGGTTGTGGGGATAGAAAGAATTTATTGAACGAGAGATATAATTACGAAAAAATTAAACAAAACTGGAAGCAAGTTAAAGGTAAGTGGAAACTTGTTTCTGTAGAAAAATTATAGCATATATTTTAATTATGTTAAAAAATAGGTATTAAATGGAAAAAATTAAAATACAATAACATGACAGGAGCAGGAGCAGTTATAGGACTAGGTTCGTCTATAATAGGAGGGTTTTTAGGATCATCTTCAGCTAAAAGAGCAGCTAGAGCAGCCGAAGCTGAAAAACGTAGATTATCGAATAAACTTAATCATTTAGAAAAAAATAGACAAGATGTTATAAACCCATACGAAGACGTTAAAAGTCTTAGTGGTATGATAAGTAATCCTTTTGCTAATCTAAGTGTTGCCACTGGTGCGGCTGAAATAAAAATAGAAGAAGCTGATATATCTTTAGCCAATACTTTAGACACGGTAAGAGCTACTGGCGCTAGTGCTGGTGGTGCTACAGCTTTAGCTCAAGCAGCTTTAAGATCTAAGAAAGGTGTCGCGGCTAGTATAGAGCAGCAGGAAAAATCTAATCAAGACAAAGCAGCAGCTGGAGAGCAAAGAGCTCAACAACAGAGAATGGCTGAAGAGCAAAGAATGCAGCAGGCTGGGGTTATGGGTAAACAATTTGTTTTTGGAGCGACAGAGCAAAGGCAAGTTAAAGAAATGGATAGAACTTACGCAGAAATGATGGGTGCTGAACAAGACAGAGCTCAAGCGAAAGCGGACCAAACGGGCGCATTAACAGGTATGTTTGGATCTATGGCTTCAATTGGTGGAGGAATGTTAGGATAATTAAAAAAACAAAATGGAAAACAACTTAAATAGAAACCTTTTTTTACAGCAGTTCAACGAGAGTGATGCTATAGCTTACAGTCAAGGTTTTACATCAAGCACCAGTGACTATAATTTTCAGCTTTTAGAAAACGCTTATAGAAACACTGGTAGAGTTTACGCAAAACTAAAGCTAGCTATAGACTCTAATAGATGTCAAGATGAAACTTGTGCTTTTGAGTTAGCTGAGATCAAGCATCTACAGGAAGCACCACAAGCTTCTTTGGACTTCTTATCTTCACTTTTAGCTGAGTTAAGTGTAACTGACGACTCGAATTTTGATCCTAACAACAACTTTAAGTACACTGCTGCGAATAGCGTAATGACAGCTAAACCAGGTTTCTCTAAGTCTGACGGTTATAGCGTTTATTTAGATCTACTACCAAACGGAGCTCAGCAAATAGTTTTTATAGGACCTGCTTTTGAAGAGCCGTTAGTCATAAACAATACAGCTTTAAACGCTTTAAACGAATCTAATACTTCACTTGTAGCGCCTACGCCAGACATCAATAAAGACATGTTAAGACTATTGACTGAAGTCGGTGTATTTTCTCCTGATATGATTGGTGAAAATGGAGAGCTTTCGGCTGGAGCTAAAATAACTCAAGAGTATGTGATTATAAATCCTGATGGAACTCCTGATTATGAGATTGTAGACATCGGAAATGGAAAAGGTAGGAACATACTTAAATACGATTTAGATAAAATCGAAAAGAAAGTAAATCCTTTTGTAAACGCCGAGGTTGCTGGTTTACTGAGCTCTGAGCAAGACGCGGTTGCAGCTTGGAACGTTTATATATCTAAAGGTACAAGTGCTGAAGAGGACGATCAAATGGCTCAGAACGCTAACGCGGGAGAAAGTTCTTGGAGTTACACGGAAGACTTGCCACTTATGCAAGATAAAAAAGTTTTATTTGAAAAGAAATATAAAGAATACTTTATGAATAATTATCTGAAACAATTTACTACGAACCAATTACCTACGGTTCAGGCAGACGCTGCGGTGTTTGATTTAGCTGAAGCTAAAAAGGCTAAGGCTCAAAAGTTTATTGACGATAATAACCTATAAATTTAATTAAATGACATTAATAGAATACATAACTTCTTTACAAGACACTGGGTTATCTCGAGATGAAATTATAGCTAAAACTAAAGAGTTTAAAAAAACTATAGGTCTAGAAGACACTAAGGTGGCTGAAGCACCTGTTGAAGAAGTAAAGACAGAAGTTGTTGTGGAAAAGGATGCGACTGCAGCAACAACCCCGGAAGCATCCGAGAGTTCAGATTCTGGAAGTGGAACATCATATTCGATGTTCGACGAAGAAGCAATAGCTAGTCAAAGTCTTGATATAATAAATCAAAGAGCTTTAAGATTAAAAGCTGAAAAAGACTTTGACGCGGACGTGGGTGGCGTTAAAACTAAAGCTATACTAAGTAAACTACCCTTAGGTTCTAAACAAAGAACTGACTACTACATAAGTAGAGGTTTTGAAGCAGATGATACTATAAATAAAAGTTATTATGATAGGGCTTCGGGTTACGTAGCTCCTAATAGTTTTTTAATAGACGAGGGTGAGGTTGAGGGTAAGTTTAGTCTTTCAGCTCCTAAAACAGAAATACCTTCAGAGTCTCAAGAGTTAAAAGGTTCAGATCAAATAATTGATATTAAAGGTCCAAGCGATACTTTAGGTTTGGACGAGCCTAAAAAACAAGTTCCAGACACTTTTTTTGAAGATTTAACTAAAGAACGCTGTGTTTCCAATCTTTTAAACTCCCCCGCAAACTTTACAGCCTCTAAGCTCAAATGGGTTAAAGACAACGAACCTGAGTTGTATAAAAAAATTCATAAGTTCATGTTACCCGGTGATTTTATTGCATTTAAACTTACAAATGAAATTTCAACCACCAAAAATGGCTTATCAGAAGGTGTTTTTTGGGATTATAAATCTGATTCCATTGCCAATTGGTTACTTGATTATTTTGAATTTAGCCCCGATTTGGTCCCTGATATTGTTGAGAATTTTACACCTCAAGCTTTCATTTCAAAACAAGCAGCAGTAGAAACAGGATTAGCTGAAGGCATCCCGATTACCTATCGTGCAGGTGATCAGCCAAACAATGCTCTTTCACTAAACGTCTTCAACAGAGGAGAAGTTGCTGCCACTGGTGGTACGTCAGGAGTCATATATGCAGTGACTGACAGTAAAAATTCTATTGAAGCG
>ENA-ORDA01000898-ORDA01000898.1-marine-metagenome-genome-assembly--contig:-NODE-898-length-27642-cov-4.540758_pt1 | contig 27642 bp, 10 predicted proteins | sample MGYA00237778_ERZ508506 | MGnify/ENA primary metagenome ERZ508506 (study PRJEB26177, sample SAMN06267891) | marine metagenome | isolation source: Monterey Bay, California, USA | place: Pacific... | reverse complement strand
ATAATTATGTTAGATGTAGGGGATTGGATATTAACAGATGAACATATTCTTTTCATTCAAAAAGAAAATCCTCCTTTATTGAGGGCTATAATGTGGTGGACCGACGAGTACTGGAAAGAAAAAATGAATTATGAAAAGCGTCATTCGATAAGAGATTATTTCTCAAAAATCGGGATGCGCAATGTTATTGTGAAGGTGAAGAAGGATTCTGTTGGGTACAAAGAAAGAGGTAAGATTGTATGGGTAAATAAGAAAGACATTTCCATTTTTTTCCGGTTTGAACATGAACTCAATATTTGGCTACCCACCAAAAAAGTAGGAAAGAAGTATAGATTAAGCAACAATCCTTATCCTCAATATCCAACATCTACGGCTAAGACAAATGCCGAATTTTTGTATCTTTCAACGGTTGGAAAAGATCCGCATAAAATTTATAGGATTAAGAAAGAACATGACTCCATAGATGAAGTGAATACGCCTTTATTTGGAGATATGCCTTACGAAGAAGATGGTTATCGCTACTATGCACTAAACATAAATGAATGGTCCAACAAAGCTACAAGCATCAAAATCTTTAGAACGAGTAATGATTATTTCCCATATCCTTTCTTGAATTTTCCTAATGTATTCCCTTCTTTTTTAACATACCCTTGGGATGACGTTTCAACCAAAGTATCACTCTGAGGATTACTCAAAGTTATTGATAGGTCTATGGTGCTCGCGCCGGGATTCGAACCCGGGTCGCCGGGATGAAAACCCGAAATGATGGGCCACTACACCACGCAAGCAGACTAACCCTCGGCGAACGCTGATTATTCATGAATGTTGGGGTCGGCGGCCAAGTTGTTCCACCATCTGAATGCAAGCCAAGTAATACCTGCTCCGGTGATTAGCAGTGCTCCGATTAACACCTCTCTGTCGAGTAGCCACCACAGTGCATCTAGTGCTTTATTGCCGTACATTCCAACAAGTATTGCTTCGAGCCCGAACCTCAATCCGCGCCCTATTAGTCCGGCTATAATGAATGGTTTCATTTTCATCTCACCCATGCCTGCTGCCCAGCCAAATACCTTGTATGGAATAGGTGAGAATGCTGCGATGAATATTCCTACAGTTCCATATCTTAGCGTCAGAGCTTCAATCTTTTCGAGATGTCTTTCTGCTTTGAATCGGCTGAATAATGCCCTACCCCACTTTTTGCCGATGTAATACCCAACAACACTTCCAAGCACGCTTGTGATTGTTATTACGCCCCATAGCCATAGGACGAGTGCTGAATCTCCTTGGGCGTTAACCAGCATTGGTAAAAATAGCAAATCAGGGGGTACTGGCTGGATGATTGCCTCGGTGAAAGACATGGCTCCTAAACTCAGGGACCCAAATCCGTCGAACCATTCGACAATCGTCTCTTTCCACGACATCTAACCCATGGGGTGACAATCACACGAATGAACCCTTTCTTAATCGAAGTCTTGATTGCTGCAAAACCTGACCCCGTGTCATATGCCGGTACTAGATACTGCAGCCTTGCTTCATTGGCCGGTAGAAAGAATGGTCGGTGGGATTGTTGCTCATAGCCAATTAGAAGAGTTACGCCGCTTGTCACCTCAACGAGCAATGCTCATCGAGTCTATCGATATTGAGTGGATGAGTATGGGTACTGGTGACGCAGAGTCTGCAGCAGCCACGACTGGAGATCTTCCTCGTCTCAGCCCTGTTGATTTGGATATTCTTGCGCTTGCACTCGCAACTGGTGAAAAATTGTTTACCGATGATTATTCGTTACAGAATGTTTGCCGCTCTGTCAATCATCCATTCGAAGCGGTATCAAACAAAAGAAGTAGGCAACAATGGTCCTGGGAGTTGAGGTGTATTGGTTGTAGAGCAACTAAGAAAGCCGACTCTCAAAAAGAAGAAGAATGCGATATCTGCGGTTCACCGATGAAGGTAAAGCGTTCGAGGAACTGAATTATTCATTCCTCAGAGGCCGAGATCTCTTTCTCAACTTCTTCTGTAGTTTTACCAGTAGGGTCGATTCCTGCAGCTTCTGCCTTTTGTGCAATCTCTACATCCTTGGTTTTTCCACCAGCTTCCAGGTCACTTTCAGTGTTGGTGGTTGATGGCATTGCAGTAACTTCATTCAATCCTTTTTGGAACTCACCTTTCGACTGACCGGCAGCCCTTGCGAGCTTAGGTAGCCTCTCTGCTCCAAACAGTAAGAAGAAGATAGCGAGCAGAATCATGATTTCAAATGGTCCGAACCTCATTTTGTTCCCTCTGTTATACCCGAGTGGCTCCCGCTTTGTCAATCAATCGGCTGTTAGCCGCCAGAAACAGGTGGAAGGAGAGCAACTTCATCTCCTTCATCTAATGGTTCATCTTCACCCACTTGTTGACCGTTAATGCTGACCATAAGTCCCTGACTGAGCCACATGTCAATCCCAATCTCTTCCAGTAGGAAACGTACAGATGAACTAGGAGGGACCTCAATATTATGCTCTCTGCCCCCAATCTGTTCAGCTAGAGGGCCAAAAGCAATCACTTTCACCTGCATGACCACGCTATTGAGCACCAACTTATCAACCCGTGGCGGCGTGTGCGGTACAATGGCAGTCGCACTTGCATGTGAAGGGCTTTGGAAGATATACGAAATGGGCGATGAAAAAGTCCAGGCCGTAAGAGGAATCGACCTTGAGATTAAGCAAGGCGAGATGGTTGCTATTATGGGGCCATCCGGTTGCGGAAAGACTACTCTCCTCAATATTCTATCTGGTATTGATGATCCCTCTGCTGGACAAGTGGAAGTTGCTGGGAAGCCACTATTTGGTATCAGTGACGATGAAAGAACAAATCTCCGAGGCAGAGAGATGGGTTTCATATTCCAGAAGTTCCATCTCTTAGAAGTGATGAATGCAGTAGAGAATGTCGAAATTCCACTTTTGTTGTTGGGAGATGAACCTTCTGTTGCGAGAACCAAAGCCCTTGATGCGCTGGAAAAAGTAGGTTTAGGCGACAGAAGTGAACACAGGCCCGCTGAATTGTCGGGCGGGCAGCAACAGAGAGTTTCCATCGCTAGGGCACTTGTTCACAAGCCCTCTGTGATATTGTGTGACGAACCAACAGGTAACTTAGATTCGACAACTAGCGACCAAGTCATGGAGTTGCTACTGGATTTGAATCAATCGGGTTCAACTCTGATTATAGTCACTCATGACAATGCTATTGCAAAACATTGCTCCCGTATTATTCGAATCTCGGATGGCCGTATATTGAATGAAGAGGAATAAAGATGCTATTCGAAACCTTGGCAGTAATTGTGTTGATCTTACCGATCAGCGCAAGCTCTGCATGGGGTTTGAGAAATGACTTCTTCAAGAAATGGTATATTGTAATTCTAGCATTAGGTCCAATTATCGATGCTTGGATAATTTGGTACTTATTGAATTGGCTTGAATTAGGCTTTGTCGCAACCTGGGGTTGCACTATTTCAGCAGGTCTAATCTCATGCGTATTTTTGCAACCTTTGTTGTCTCCTCGGCGCCTGGTAGTGTTCCGCTTATCTTGGCAGCAAGTCAAACGTAGGCCAAGGCAGGCGGCTCTAATGATGGCTGGATTGCTAATCGCTTCATCAATTATCACATCTTCACTTGTAGTGGGCGATAGCCTAGATGCAACTTTGAGTAAAGAAGTAGAATCGGTATACGGAGATACTGATTTATTGATTTTCCAAAAAGATAGACGAACTGGTTTTTCCTATGATATGGATTTGAATTTGACAACTATATTCGGGCAATCACTTCTAGCGTCTGGTTTAGCAGATCAATGGAGTCATGGCTTGGACACTACTGCTACTTTATCTCGAGCAGATGGTCTGGCAATACCATCAGCAGGGTGGTACGCATATTCTGGGTGGGAAGGGGTTGCTATCAATCAAGTCGCCTCTGATGAGTTGGAATTAATTGCTGGTGATTTGGTAGAAGTATCTTGGTACTCATATTCTGATGATGCTGAGCTGATTAGAACATCTGAGAATGTGACGATAGGTTCTGTAATCGAGATGGAGGGCCGTGGTGCAATGAGTGGGACAAATTCACCTGCAATCTTCACTTCACTCGAGTTGAGCCAACAATTACAATCTAAAAGTTGGAAAGTTAACATGCTCAGAGTGTCCATGTTTGAGGATTTAGGAGCCTCCGAAAACATACCTGATGTCAAATTATTGTTCAATCAATTGATTGATTACGAATCCGCTGGGTTTGATATTAATGCAGATGGCGATGCGATTTCCATCTCCAACGGGGTTGGTTTGGGCCGCCTAGATTCAACATTCATGGAGTCTTGGAATGAAAACTCGACAATGATTCTCGATGGTGGAACTGCTATGGAGGTTCTTCAAATTCCTCTGAAGCAAATCGAACAATCTGCGAAAATAATGACTCTCCCTGACGATAGAGTCGATGAGATTCTAATTACTGATGAAGGAGATTGGTATGTTTCAGGTGGAGCAGTATCTTTCCAAATTGATAGGGGGGGTTCCAGTCACGGATGGGAAGTTCCCAATGGAGGGCTGATAAATGATGTAACATTACTCAGCGATTCTCTTTTAGTCGCACATAGTGATGGTTTGAGTGAAATTCCTAACGATAGAGATGAAGATTTAATTCACCATTCTGAAGGAGAAGAGGTCCTAATAGCGGCTTTCTTACCTCAAGGACTTCCCGATTTGCCATCTACTATCTTCTCGATGGATTATTTGAATAATTCAGGCGAAGATTGGATTGCAGTAAAACACCTGACTGGTAATGAAGTGCATCAATATGTAGGTGGGGAATGGGCGGAATCTACAATTTCAGGTGAATGGCTAGCATTCGATGAAGAAGTTTTGATTGGAACTCCAAATGGTTGGATTACTTCTACAGGGATATCTTCCCCATTAGGTTTAGATGCTATGAAAGGCGGTCTGTTGGCCGATAACAGCACTTTGTACAAATTTAATGGCCAAGTAAATCTACTATCGAATTACGATTCAATATGTGATGAGAGGGTATTTGCATATGACGGAGAAGTGCTGTGCTCTACTGCGTTTGGAGTGATAGTTGATGATGGTGAATTATCTCCTCGTCTCCCGGTTACGGTTGACATTGGCGGATTTGGTATAATGCCACAATTGTTGTTGGCTACAGATGGTGCATTATCTCCGGCCAAAGGTGACATTCTAATCTCATCTAGGCTATCTTATCTTAACTCTTCAGAGAATGTTCTGCTAAATGGTTTAGTTCCGTGGGCATATGGTGATCAATTACCTCTAACCTTGGAAATAGAAGGAAACATGTCGTCAATAGATGCTCCTGGTTTGGAGGAATTAGAATCAATAATAATCGGTTTTGTCAACTTGTCGGATGGTGAAGAATTAGCTGCAGCATCCGAAGGGGAGCGTAGTATTCTGGTAATCAATGGTGGAAATCAATCTTCGGTCGTTATCTGGCTGGATAATGTGTCTGGAGTAGATTCGATGAATCTCAAGATAGTGGCTGCCAAAGAGGAAGCACTAGCTGCTGCCAGTGAGGGTGCAGGCGCTCTATCTGCTATGTTCCTTGTCTTCGGAGCATTCACAATAGGTGCTGGTATTCTATTGGTTCTAACTATCGTGATGATGCTTGCAGATAGTCGAAGGTCAGATGAAGCCATTATTCGGGCGATTGGACTGAAACGTTCAGACATGCGCTCCCTATCTCTGATGGAGGGGATGATGACATCGTCCGCAGCATCAATTCTTGGCGGAGTGTTTGGTTTATTCTTGGCTTGGTTAATTTCCTTAGCATTCAACAGTGTGTTTGCCAGTGCGGGAGTTGACGGAGTCTCATTTTCATTCAGTTATGACAGCATGCTTATCGGTGCATCATACGGATTCTTGATAGCGATGGTTACACTTTGGCTTACCGCATTTTGGACTAGCCGTCTCAATATCGTACAAGCTCTTCGCAATCTTTCACCTATGCGCAGCAGAGGGATTCCATGGTGGCTAATGCTGTTATTGATCGTGTTTATTGGAGGCGGAATGTTGTCAGGATTAACAATACTAACAATCGATTCATCATCTTCACTAAGATTCGCCTTGTGGCACATTATGGCTTCTATGGTGATTATTGGTTTAGTCCCGGTTTTCACATATGTTCTTCCACATGTTATGGGCTGGCCAATACGCAATACTGGTCGTAATACAATGGCTACAATGGGTATTTGTCTATTTTTGTGGGCTTTGTCTCCTGATTCGTGGGCCCCTGTGGATACGGGCATTCAACCGGATGAAATCACCTTTGCAGTTTTGGGAATGGTACAAGTGTTTGCAGGTGTGATGGTTCTATCAGGACTTGCTCCGCGTGTGGCGTCTTGGCTAGTGGCCCGATCTATTTTCACCAAACGTTTTGGCCCAGTAGTCAAGGTGTCATTGGCACACCCTTCGGCTTCCCCAATGAAGACTGCAGTGATTATGGGTATGTTTTCACTTACAGTGTTTAGCGTAATTGTTCTTGCAGGTTACTCGGTACAATTCCAGGAGCATTCCGCAGGATATGTGGAAGATGCAAGTGGAGACTTTGAGATTCTTCTTTCATCTTCGAGACAAGTTCCATTGGAACTCTCTTCCAATCCCGATGAATGGGGCCTAAAGGAAACCTCGCCATCAGATATTGATGCGGTTGGACGGGTAAATCGAGCAGTCGTTTGGGTCGATGATGGTGATGAGAAGATTGGCTATATTTTACGGGGTGTAGATTCAGGATTTACCGAACATGGAGGCATACCATTGGAGGACTGGGATCGCTCATTAGGAAGCACTCAAGCAGAGGCGTGGGATTCCCTAAATTCGAATCCAAATGTGGTGTTCGTAGATAGTTCATTTGCTCTAATTGATCCCAACACGGGGGAGTCACTTGTGGGGATTACTCTTCCAATTGGAAAATCGATTTCGCTAATTGATATAACGAACCCCGGAAATAGCAGAAATGTGACGGTTGGGGGCATACTTTCCGAGTCAAGTCAGTTGTTCTCTCAGGGCATATGGATGAATGGGGAAATAGTTGATGAACAATACGGCGGAGTCGTCACTAGAATCTATGTTTCTCATGATGCAGATTCAAACTCTGCAGAACTTGAAGAATCATTGTCTAAGGACCTCGCATCAAAGGGAGTTTATTCTTCGGTTATCGAAGAAGAAATCTTACTGATACTCGGGCTAGTTTACGCGATTTTATCTATATTCCAAGCATACTTAGCTCTAGGACTAATTGTGGGAATTGCTGGAATCGGAGTTGTAACTTATCGTTCAGTTTCCGAAAGGTCTGGCGAAATTGGAATGCTAAGGGCCTTAGGTTTCCGTAAGAAAATGGTAATGGGCGGAATGATACTTGAAGTCAGTTGGACTTCACTCCTAGGTATGCTGAATGGAGCAGTTGTTGCAATGATGTTCCATCTTGCCCTTTACCGCACGTTCTGGGAAGACCAAGGCGTAGATCTGATACTACCTTGGGTTGAAGTATTGTCAATTGTAATTGGAGGCTGGATATTGGTGTTGATTGCAACTTGGATGCCAGTCTCTAAAGCGACTAAAGTCACTCCATCTCAGGCCCTATCTTCGCTTGATTAATTATCTTAGTTAGTTATTATCTTAGTTGCGGGATAGAATACACAAACACATTGTACCATGTAGTGCTTATTTCAATTATTAATGCTAATTCTTTCAGTGGAAAAGGGTCACTAAGCGGCATAGAGATGTAGGATTAAATCTCTATTTTGGCGATGCGTAATCGAATCGTCCTTGCCAACTCCTAAATACCCTATATGCCGTCGGGAGAGCAACCGACCCTTTTGGAGGAGATGACAATGAGCAAGTTAACCCCCATGATTTTAGCAGTAATTATGCTAGCTAGCACATCGCTAGTTGCACTTGACCTAGCTGAACTGGAACCTAAAAACACGAACGAAGCAGATGGCCGCACAGGTCCTGACGCTGAAGTTGTAAGCATTCTGTCGCCTAGAGCGACAACGACCGACAGCATTACTGGCGAACAGTTACACACACTGAAAGCCGGCGAAGATGTAAACTTTGAGACATATATACAGAACGCAGGAGATACTGCTATCGAAGAGATGGCAATTACTGTCACTGTATACTTGTCTGAAGGTGGCGCACGTGGCATGATTGCCAAAGATGCAGCAGGAAATGACCTATCCTGGACAAATGGCGATGTCGTCTGTGACGACTCATTCGTTTGCCCATGGTCTACACTAGCTGCTAACGCTGCGCTTGACTACGGCAAGTACACCATGATGTACCAAGGTGCAATTGTAACTTGGACACCAATCACTGGTGACTATGTTGTTGTAGTTACAACATCTGCAGTAGGCGACAGCGACGCCGGAAACGACTACTCTGAAAATATGGTTTCAGTAGTGGACTGGACCGATATCATAGTCGACCTAGCCTGGGCCTCTGGAAAGGAAGTCGAAGGCGGAGATGGAGACAAACCGTTTGATCTAACAGTGGAACTAGGTGGTTCTACAAGTTGGCAAGCACGCTCCATTACCCTTGAAATTAAGGTTGAAGGTACACTTGATGCAGCAACAGGACCAGCAGGAGAAGACCTGCTTGGAACATCCCAGTTTGCTACATTTGGTAACGCAGGTATGGAAGAAACCTACCGTAACGGTGAGGATGATACTAACATGACCAATGATACTCGATACACACTTAATTTCACAGACTCTGCAGCATGGCAAGGAGTCCTATCACCAGATACATCTGGTGGAAGCGGATCCTACAGCGTTGAAGTCAATCTAGTCAGTTACGTACTATACGGGCAACTGGCAGACTGTATGAGAACCGTCGAAGAAGGCACTGGAGATAACAGAACACAAAGGGACGTTATGGATTACTGTGAAGTTACACAATACCAAGACGATGATGCTTCAACAAGCGAAGCAGAAATCACAGGTATGATTCAAACTTACCACGACATTGGTATCATGAACTTGGTTGTAAACCAAGGATATGTAATGGATGAAAACGACATGCCATTGACTCAGCCAACCATGCCTGGAATCATTGCAAGTCCTCTGAACCCAGCATGGTCCAGCGTACAAGCTACAGTCCGCCACCTTGGTACTTCCTTGGATACTACCTATGATTGGAAGGTAACATTCGATATCGAAAACACAGTTACCGGCGTAACAACAACTGAAGATGCTGATGATTGTGCTTACGGAGTGGGAGAAGCATACATGCACATGGAACTGGGCGATGACCCTCAAAACCCAGGTACTGCTTTCGAAATGGGAGAGGCTTGTATCATGTTTAACTTCGAACCAGGAACATACAACGTCACAGCAACTGTGTCGATGGTAAATGCTACTGACAGTAACGGAGACCCAATCTCAGACATGTCTGCACGCAATGATGACTCTTCGATTTACGGAATCACTGCACTAAACAACAGACCTGCAGTTTCTCTAACAGTTGAGCAAGAAGCGTTCTCAATTATTGTTGGCGAAGGGCAAGTTACACTTATTGCAGATGCATTCGATGCTGATGATAACAGTGGAGAGACTCTGAACTATGTTTGGACTCACCCTGACATGGCTGTAGTTGAGGGATTACCAATTCCTTCACAATGTAACGGAATAGGCCCACAGTTCTCAGTTTGTGTTCTAAACGCAATCTCTAGCGACTGGGCAGGAGTTAATACATACTCAGTTACCGTTTCTGATGCTTATCAATCAAGCGCAACTGACTTTACAAATGTATTCATTTGGAATCAAATAGTTGCTCAAGACAGCACTGATAACGGAATTGAGATGCTATACGACTTAACTTATGATGGGTACAACGCATTCCAAGTAACCGTTGACGACAGCGCAGAAGGGCCTTACACTCAGGACCTAACTTCCTTTGGATATGCTGGTGAATATACTTCGGTAGCAGTTGTTGATTACACACCATCAACAACCTACTTGCCAGAAGATGTTGACTCACAGTCAATTACAATCAACTACGACCCTGCTCTTCTAGAGCCAACAAGTGTGTTCTGGATTAGTAACGGTAACTGGGCTCAGCTTGCTTCAACAATCAATGCTGGAACAATCAGCATTGACATGGGTGTAGGAAACCAAGTTCTACCACAGGGAGAAATTGTCCTTATGGGTGGAGTTCTACAGATCATCGAAGAGCCTGAAGGTAACCCAACAGGATTGAATGTCATAGCCACAAAGGGCGGAGACATCACTGCTACTTGGTCATATGATGGAAACACTGTACCTGGCTTTGATTGGTTACAAATGCAAATTTGTGATTCCAACGATGTTTGTTCAACAACACAAGAGAACACCACTCTTATCGGACATTCGATGAGCGGACAGACTGACACAACACACGGTGAAACATACACCTACACACTGTCAGTTTGTAACGTAGGTGGATGCCATCCTACTGTTGCAACCGAATCAGCAACTGCTGACAAGGAAGTTGACGGCGATGCATCCGCTACTGCTATGACTGTATCAAACAAGGCTGACTCAAATGCATGGACAGTATCTTGGACCGCATCTGGTGACACATCTGATGTAACTGGATGGATGGTCTGCTACACTGACTATTCTTGGACCACAAGCGGTGATATGCCATCAACATGTGCTGATGCTGAAGATTCAACGTCTGTAGACATTAACCACCCAGGTGGTATTGGAACAAAGACGTACTACTTCACAGCAGTACCATATGATGACAAGGATAACATGGATAACTCAGTTCCTGGAACTGATATCATCCTTGTGAATGATAACAACCAAGAAGATCCTTGTGAAGTCGACCCAGATGGTGCAGACTGTACCGTTGGAAGCACAGATGATGATGCTGAAGGTAGCATCCCTGCAGGAGCATGGGGCGCAATCATCGGACTTGTTGTTGTAGCATTCGTTGTCGGAGCGTTCATCCTCTCCCGTGGTGGAGATGATGATGATGGCAAGGACTGGGATTACTGATCTCATAACTTGACTGACAGCAAATAACGGTGCTTGACACCGAGGCTGCCATGAGGGGCGATTCGTCGCCCCTCATGGCCCCCCCTTTTTTCTTCTCTTATTCTACTAACATCTAATCTGTAACTTCTCAGGTTTGATCGGAATAGAATGTAATAATCTCATTCAAATGTTCTGATTTTGTATGCTAGTTTCTGGCAGAGATTATCAGTAGTTTCACAAATACACCGTTTTTCAAATTTAGCAAAATCTGAAAAGATATTTTTTTGTTATTATTTGAATCGAAAGAATCGCATAATAACATTTCAAACAAATGTAATATTTATATTTCAATTGGGCCATTAATTCTATTAATGCTTAGCAGTGATTACTTTACAGTAAAGAGAAATCTTTGTAAAGAGCTATCTTTAGTGGGTGCATGACCCGTTGTAATAAATTGCATTAATCGAGCCGGGTCGTGGAAAATTCAACTCTTAATCTTGGCATCTTACGCTGCCCTGTAAAAGCGCATGTACCCCAATGCTCATAAGGGATACAATGCGTGAGGATTACTGCATACAGTCCGTAAGGAGATGATGACGTGATGTTGGGAAACAAAAACACGAATAAAAAGACCGTAATGAGTGGCGTAGGGATTGCCCTATTGCTTTGCGCTTTGATGGTTGGCATGACTATGACCAATCTAGTGCAAACAGACGCCCCTCAGGTAGAATCTGAACTCGCAGTAGCGAGCGAAGAAAGCGATGATTATTTCGCTCTACCAGACGTCTATGAGCCTGCACAATATGAATACGATGAAACCTCGGAACTCGAGGGAATGAGGTCGATGAATCAGAAAGCATACCGTTTAGATAACGGAGATACTTCTCTGATCACAGCTTCAGAGCCACTGCACTACATGAGTAGCATTGGTTCCTGGGAGCAAATTGACCTTAACATCATGGCAACCGCTAATGGTTGGGAAGTAAACGAGAACTTGTACGAGGTCTCTTTCGCTCCTGAATTCCAGAACGGTGTGTCAGTGATGGTCAACCCTAATGTTGATCCAATCATTACCGGGATAAACCCTGGTGTCGTGACTTTGGATGAGTCTGGTACAATGCCTATGGCATACTTGACTACTCCATCAATCGACGCAACCTCTGTTGGTGGTAACGTAATCCGTTACCCAATAGCAGAAGGTTTCGATTTGGATTACACCGTTGAGTCGACTCAACTTAAGCAGAACCTGGTAATCAGAGAACGCCCAGTACTCGATGAGAGTGTTGCGTACTTTGGTGTGTCAGAACAAATGCGCCTCCCTGTAGGATACGGATTATTCCTCGGAGACGACCTTCTGCGCGAAGAAGTCACTCAGACTCAGGAAGAACTTACAATCAGAAACTTGGAAACAGGAGATGTTCTTGCAACAATCCCTGAGCCAGTAGTTACCGAAGTAGACAGCCTAAACGCTCCATACACCGGAACCTACTTTATTCAAGTATACGGCGAAATAGTTGTCCTTACAACAACCGTAGATGCTGATTGGTTGATGGATGAAGAGCGCCAGTTCCCATTGGCAATCGATCCTTCGATTAGAGTCATGAGATCCGGTGGAGGAGATTGTTACGTCTACACAGGACGCTGTGTCACATCAACATATGGTGACCTTCAAAGGAACTCCAACCGTATCTACTACTTACCGTGGAACAAACTAACATTCACCAGTGCAAACGCACTACCAACAGGTGCAACTGTTGAGAAGATAGAGTGGAAGCAGTATTACAGTTATGGCTACAATTACGCTCCTAGCGGAAGTAACATGAAGATCGTAGTTATGGAGAAATGTGGTCAGCAATCACTTTACCAGTACTTAGTTGCTTCAAAGAGTTGTAACGGTGCAATGACTAACATCGCAACCGGAAGTACATATTCTGCTCAGAACTTAAAGATGATAAGTTCAGCAGTGAACTCTGCAACTGCAGCAACACATTCGTTCGGTACCGGTGTGAAAACAGCAACCCTTTGTAGCACAGCGACAGCATGTGCTGCAACTACTGGAAGCCACAACTATGTCGTAAGTGCATTATCGAATGGTGGAACTATTGGTATGAGCTCAAACGCTCCATACTCATCCACAGTTTACTACTACACCTACAACAGTGGAAGTAGAAACGCATACATGCAGATAACTTACTCGGGTGGTTCAGACACTACTCCTCCTACAGACGGATTCGTTCCATATACTGGAATCACATCCTACAAGTCTGGAGAAAGAACATTCTTCACTAACCTGAAGGATAACGGTGGTATCGATACAACATCAACTGGTGCCCCTCACTTGCACTATTCAATCGACAACGGTTCTTACACTGCAGTTAAGGCGACATCAATCGGCACTTGCGGTTCAAGCTCAACCGATTGTGATTTCCGTGCAACAACTGGGTCCATCTCAACTGGTGACTATGTCAATTACTTCTGGGCATATCAGGACGGCGCTTCAACACCCAACTTGGGGACAAGTCCATCTGGTGGTACAGGTAGCCCTAATTCCGCTACGCCATCCAGTACATACTGGTTCTTTGTAGACGATGTAGATAATGCAGGTACAGATCGCAAGTTTACAGTAACAACAACAGATGTACGTGCTTATTCAACTTCAAGCACTGCAAAGACATTCGATCGCCAGATGACTTATTATGACAATTCTGACGAATATGTCTTCGAGTTCGATACTTCAGATTGTGGTACTGGAAGCAACTCTTGTTTCTACACTTCTAGTTACTACTACTGGGCACAGTGGGAAATGCAGTGGACTACTAGCCCACCATCCGGCTACAACGGATTTGGCGGAACAGTGTCTGGAAGCATGAAGATGCACAGTCAAGACGCAGGCGGTTATCTAACAATTAGTGCAGATGACGGTCCTGGTATGAACTTGATTTACCTATACGACAGTTCCTCAAACAAGTGGGCAATGGTCGGTCTAGGTACAGATACTGGAATCGAGCAAACAATGTCCTCTGGAACAACAGCGGCAAAGCGTTCAACCTATGGTAACACAGCTGGCCACCTAGTGGACATACCTGCTGATATCAGTGGTTCATTCGGTAAGTTCGATTGGGGCGGCGTATACAGCAGTTCCAAGGCTAACTGGATGTGCGCAGGAACAAACGGATTCTACTACTTCTTCCGTTCCACAAGCAGCAACCCATCTTGTAACACAGGATATTACTACGTTTACAGCACATACTACCGCTACTCTGGTTTCGCTCTAGGAACTGGATCTGGTGGTGTAATGGCCGGCACTGGTAGCATTATCTACAAGTCTGCAAAGGTTGCACCTGAGCCAGATACAACTGCACCAGAAATTGACCACAATGCAATGAGAGACTCTCACTCTAGAGATCGAACATTCACCTTTACAATCGCAGATGGTGGAGAGCCTCCGTCTGGATTAAGGACATCAGTATCTGATGGGCCAATCATGTGGTACAGAGTTACAGACGCTGACGGTACAGTCAATGGATGGACAAGCAAGGTGCTTTCACCATCCAGTACCCGTACTGCGTGTGAAACCTCAAGTTGTGACTGGTCTACATCTCTAGAAGATCTAGAGCGTGGTTCAGAACTTGAATACTTTGTAGTTGCTACTGACAAGAGCATTGCATCTACTGGAGTTAACACTAACAACACTTCTACTGCAGGATGGTCCTTCGAAGTTGGAGACCCGAACAAGGTCTTCGTCGTAGAATGGCATGACGTAGGTTACACAAACTCTTACACATGTACCTATCAGGTACTCATGTACGATGTAACAAACGAGATTGAGTTCCAGTATGACACAGGCTGTAAGGCTACATACGATTACGCAACTGTCGGATACCAAGACATGACACGTAACAACGGAGCAACTCTTCGTGCAGATAAAGGATACGTCAACGGAGCTAACCCGCATACAGTCAACTACCGTATTGGTACAGACAGTGGCGGCCACTCTTCAGAGACATTCGATCTTGGAATGACTGAATTGCCATCGTATGATACACAAATTACTGGTGCTAACAATGGACGTCCTTACGGATACTACTGTTATTCTTCGTACTACTGGAACACATACAAGCCCGCTTGTAACGCTAACATCGACATGCCTGATGGTTTCACTTTCGAATACTTCGGAACTGAATACAACGGTTCAGATTCTAAGAACCGTGTACACATCAGCCGTTTCGGAAACATGTACTTCAAGGCAGATGGATCTACTGCTCTAGAGCGTTCACTATACGCTACTAGCAACATGCCAGATCTACCTAACAAGGGTACATATGCAATGCCAGGAACAATCGCTCCATGGTGGGGTTACTACTCTGCATACTATTGCTATGATAACACAGCACTAGACTGTTCAGTCCGCACACGATTGATACCATTCGAAGGAAAGGGTACTGATGTAAGTGCAGACATTACTCAACCAACAACTTGGTCTCTAATCGATTCACCGGTTAGAATTAATCCAAGTTCTGCAAGTGGATATTTGAGCATCGGTGACGACCTAACAATCGAACCTGGTGTAGTAATTCAAGTAGCTCCTGGAAAGGGACTGTCTTTCGATGGCTCCTGTAGCACTTTCGATGCACAAGGTAACGCAACAGATCCTATCTTGTTCGAAAGTACACCTGGAACAAGCTCTGCAATAACATGGAAGGGTCTAGCGTTTACTGGTGCATGTAGTACTGGTACAGATGACCGCCACACACTATCTTACGTGGACTTCTCTAACACAAGCGATGCAGCGATTGCAGCAGGTAGCCGTCATGGCTCCTCTCCAGTCAGCAACGCAAACGTTGGAAACTTCACAATGGATCACGTGACCTTCACAAACGTCGGTACTGCATTCGAGCATGGCTCCGGAATGGGAACTGTTGTCTCGATGTCAGACTTCGAAGTAAACGATGCAAGCAATGCTTGTTTCGACTTCGCAGAAGATTCTGAAGTAACTCTACGTGATGGAAAGATGGAAGATTGTAACTCTGGCGGTAATTCTGCTGGAGGAGCAATCGTGAATGTAGCGGGAAGTACTAGCGGTTCTCTAATTATAGAAAATGTCGAAATCGTTGATTCGCTTGTTAACCTAATCAATGTGGATTTCGAGTCTGTCTGGATTAGTAACCTTACAGCAACATCTGCATCTTCCCAAATTGGAACAGTAGTAACTTCTGCTGGCGATGGAGCTGACTCTAGTTTCTATGTATTCAACATGACAGCTTCTGGATATGCTACCTCTGCAATACACGCTTTAAAGACTCTAAGTATGGAAGACGTGGACTGGGGAACAGCAACGATTTCAATCGCTCCTGGCGGAACATCTTCGACCTCAGCGGGTCCATCTGGAAGCAGTGCTTCAATAGATACCCTGACAGCAGGAGATGTAACCATGACTCGAATAGCACCAACATTAGATGATCTAACAATCGGTGCATTGACAATCATGGGTAATTCACCAAGTAGTGATGGAATTATGGGTGCAAACTGGGACACTGATGGAATATCGGTATCTGGTTGTGGCTATTATGTCCAAGCAGAAACAGTTACCACAGATTCAATATCTGGATCTTGTTCAAACTCTGCATCACCTAACAATATCGTATTAGGCGATGTTGATGCAACATACACCGGAACAATGAACGCTGTTTACGCACGCAACTCTGCAGTAACTATCGGAGAAGGAAGCATTTCAATGCCTACAACTTTCGACAAGATGTCAAAGGCTTCCACTAATGGACGCATCGTACTAATCGATGTCGACCAAGATGGAACAGACTGTGACTCTGCTACAGACTGTGATGTATCTTCAAGTTCATCTGGTGCTATCTACTTTGGTGGACTTGCAACTGTAAAGGCTTACAAGGCTCTTGGTGGCGGCGTAAAAGAGTACAAGGAAGGCCACACTGTTCAAGCAACAGTAGTTGACGCAGGTTCTGCGCTATTCGCTATAGGAACACACAAGACTGATTCTAACGGTGAAGCGAGTGTTTGGGTTCTTGCAGAAAATGATGCTGGAGACACATACACAAACCACAACCTAGTAGCATACGGTGCTGCAGGTCAGAATGAGACTCTGGTGACAGATTCTTGGTACCCTGGAAGTTTCGGTGTAGGAGATTCAATCGAATTGCGTCTTGAACCTGCTCCGGTTTCCTTGAACGGATCCAACATGGATTGTGACTACTTGCGAAACAACAACACAGAAGCAGCATTAGGATATGACGGTACAATCGCATCTGGAGGAACAAACACCTTCACTTGGGAAGGTAAAGTCACAATGATTGGAGACCTTAACATCGACGATTGTAACATCATAATGAAGACTGTATTCCGTGTAGCATCTGATGCAACTAACAGTCCAAAGTTGACAATCTCTTCAGGCGGTTCTCTTCTATTGGGAACAACATCGACCAGTGTAGGTACACTGAAAGCATCAACCAGCAGCTATCCTCTAGATTTGGATATTGCAGGTGGGATTCTGGCGCTAGACGGCGGCCGAATCATGGATGTTTCCGGTGGAATCAACCTAGATTCAGGAACCCTGATTGCAGAAAACTCTGCTATTATCTACGGTAACGCACTAGCTCCTTCAACTGAAGCAACTGTATTCGTTAACGGTGGTACAATCGATTGGGATGATTCTACTATCCAGAACTCTGGACAGACTGGAATTGGTCTAATGTTCGAACAGTCCTCCGGAGGAGGAGTTGACAATATCATAGTGAAGAATGCTGCTGTTGGAATTTATTCCTACAACGCTGCACCTACTATCAACGGTTTCACATTGAACGACAATGATGTCGGTCTAGATGTATATGGTGGAATGACTCTACCAACAATTTACCGTAGTACAATTCTCTCTGGAGAAAGTACTGGATGGAAAACTTACGCTATTGACTTGTCTTCGTACCTAGACTCTAATACAGACTATGTTCAAGTCGGATATGAGGCAATTTATGGTGGAGGAAACGCTCACCCTAGATTCACAGGAACTACAAAGCACTTCATGATTACAGATCGATACAATGTCGAATTGTCAGATGGCTCAAGTTCTTGGAACGTAACTACTGTCAACACTGACGGGTACTATAACGGTGCTCTTGGTGGCGGATATGACAATGTGGGAGTACCTTCTTACAATTGTAATAGCTACGGTTACAGTTACAACCCAGGATACTGGGATTACAACTATCAAAAGCCACAAGGTTTCGATTGGGAAGATAACTCCTACTCAAGGAATTCGTACTATCCAATGCAGTACTGGGGATTATTCAGTCCAGCATACTATGGATTCACTGGTGCTATGGCTCCTCCTGAAGGAGTCTCCGGATACTACAACGTATGTTCAGCATATGCATCATACTACTCTAACAGCCCTGGAGACGGTCAGAGATTTACCTACCCAATTGTAGATGTTTCTGGCTCTAACATTACAGGACTTACAATGTATGTTGATGTATTGCACAACCGTGCAGACAACTACCAAGATCGTATGGAAATAATAGTGCGCAGCGGGGATGACCCAAGCGACCTAGGAAACTACGTGCGTGAATCCGGTACACCATCAATCAATTCTGGTACAATTACTGGTGCAAAGAATGGTATTGAAATCGGTGGAATGTGGGCTGCAGGATCATTTGATGATATCACAGTAACCAACCCGGTTAATGCAGGTATGGAAGTCACAGGTTCAGTATCTTCAACAGTTACTAACTTGACAGTTACTGGCGGTGCATACGGTGCACTAATGGGCGCAGGTTCATCTGGTTCATTAGACCTGACAAGTGCTACTATCACAGGTTCCTCAACAGCAGGTATATACTACGTCAAGAACATGGTTGGAGATTTATCTGCTTCTATCTCTGGAGGTACAGGTGCAGGACTCAAATTCGGTGCAGCAACTACCAAAGATATCACATACACAGGAATGACGCTCACGACAATGGGAGTGGGTGTCGAGAATGGTGGTAAAGGTACAATCACAATGATCGACAGCGACTTCGGTAACAACAAGGATGCCGTAATTACAGGAACAGGTTCGATTAACTTTATCGAAGGTACAGTAGATTCGAATTCGGTAGAAGTAACTGGAACTGGAATATTCAGTAGAATGCGCCACCTCGACGTACAAGTTGAGGCTGGTGGTACTCCTGTATCTGGTGCTAACGTAATTCTAAAGGACGGTAGTGGCTCACCAACAGGGTCTGCAATTACAGACTCTACTGGAGAAGCTTCAGACCTAACATTCTTGACTGAGACAGTATCAATTGCTGGATTAGTTACAGAAAGCCTTTCAGGATACGAAGCAGTAACAGTTGCACAAGTTGGGTCTTACTTCTACACAAGCCCTACTAACAACGCTGGTGACTTCAGATACGCTTTCGATGCAGTTGCATTGACAGATGCCGCTGGAAGCACACACGACATGAACTTGGTAAACACAGTTGATGCACGTGTCTGTTACAGTTTCAGTTCTACATCCTACGAATATGTACAAAACTGTCCTGGACAGAGTACATCCGGAACACCTAGAACCTTCACTTCGGGAATGGTTCAGTACGGTTACTACGGTGCTACACCTCAAGACATGTCTAACAAGGTAGTAATGCTTGACGTTGGATTGTGGTACATTGATGGTAACACTGACAACTCATTGAATGACAGTACAGTATTAGTTACTGGAACATACAACAGCTATGACTCAATGAATGTCTGGTCTACTTCACCATATGGTGCAAGATTGTATGCTCACGATTCAAATTGGGTCTCGACTGCAGTAGATGATAACGGAAACCCTCAAGGTATCAAGATCGGATACAATGGCTGGAATGACGTTGTTCCTGATATCCAGGACTCCACTATCGCAGGATTGGCAACAATTGTATCCACATATGGATACAAGTCATCTTGGAGTAGCAGTTACGTCTGGGAAGCTGATTTCTTCAACATCCAGAACAACACCTTCACACACTTTAGGAACACACCTAATACAGGTGCATCACAACTACAAGACATGTGTTTGAATGCTGGTAACCAGGGTACTATTATCGCTAACAACGTTATTTCGAACTGTGGTGTAGGTGTCTCTCTGAGGAGAACTGGATTCTCATACGCTCACGCTCAGTCTTACTGGGGTGCGGATGATGCAATTATCCACAACAACACCTTCAAAGATACAAGTCACATTGATATCTGGTTCATGTTGCAGTCGTACACAGATGGTGTTGAAATTACTGACAACACAATGAGCGGTTCAACAACTCCTTCCTACGGTGTTTACGCCCAGGATAGAACAGCAACTGACATGTTGATTGAAGGTAACACTATCACTAACTCTGCTGAACCGATTTACCTACGTGGTGCACTAGATTGGAATATCATGGACAACACTATCACTGGTCAAGGTGACGCATCATACGCTGGTATCTATGTAAAAGATGGATATGGCGTAATTGATGGTAACACATTACTTGACACCGATGGTGGAATCCTGATTGACGGAATCCAGTATGGATACAATGCAAACGTTACTAACAACGATCTCTCTCAGTCCAATGGACGTATTGCTCCTTCAGCAATCGGAATTTGGGCTGAAGATTGTGGTTCTTCAGTAGTTAACTCTGGTGGAAATTCCATCAGTGTTATGGAGAACGCAATTGTAACAGACGGATGCGACCTAGTAGACACTGGTTCTAATCTAGATGCTATCGGAGGAAGTGGTGGAGCAGTATATACTGTTCAGATGAATGCTAACGCATACTCTCCTACTACCCTGAACATCAAGGAAGGAGACACAGTCCGCTGGAGATCTACCGAGTACTACAACAACAGTGGTACAGGGGAGCCTCACGATGTTACATCAAACGCAACTGATGCTGGTGGAAGTCCAATCTGGTCATCTGGTGGAACAATGAACCTTGGTTCAACATTCACTAAGACCTTCAGTACAGCAGGTACCTACGATTACCACTGCAGTATCCACCCGTGGATGTTCGCATCAATAGTAGTCGGAACTGGAAGCACAGGTGGATTCGTATCCGTTGGTGTTAACGTAGTTGGTACAAGTGACGAAATTACTCTAGACGGAACCTCCGTATCTGGATTCGGAACTTCAATCGAGCAGTACGGTGGTTCAATGACGCTCATGGGCGACACACTACTGTCTGGTGGAGATTACGCAGCATACGCTGAAGATACAGACGTTGTTGTCAATGGTGCAGAACTTATCGCTGACAGCACAGGATCTGCAATGTATGTTACAGGTACATCCTCATTGGATGCTACCGACATGGATACATCTGGAATGTACGGATTGAACTCCGATGCAGTCGACTTCCGCTGGAACGGTGGAGATTCAGATGCTACCACATCACTAATTGCTGATGGTGGCGCAGAAGGTTCAGTCGAGAACGTAACTTGGGTTGGTTCTACAACTCAAATTAACGCAGGTTCCTATGTGACAGTAACATCTGTTGGTAACACGGTCGATAATGCTAAGTTAGTAGTTGACTCTACAGCAGTTATCCATGAAGGTAACTTGCTAGACCTGAGCATCACACACAAGGGTGGCTCAGCATCTGATGTTGGTCTATTGATTCAATCAACAGATGGAGAGCAAGCAGCATATGTCTCACCAGCTTACCGTGCACCATTCATGAATGCAGACGGTGACCTATCCGAGTGGTATGGAAATGTCAAGAACCCATCTGATGATGCAATGCCTGGTGTAATGTCAAGCGACGATGCTGGCGAGGATTTCCTTGCTACATGGGATGCTAACAATCTGTACCTTGCGCTAACAGGCGTCGACATGGGAGCTGCAGACTTGCAGATTTACATCGACTCCAGCACAGGTGGAGACACAACTGGTGACAGTTGGTATGTATCACACGCTCTGCCATTCGCAGCAGACTATGTCTTCTGGGCAGAGGATGATGGCGCAGGTAACTCCGGTCTGAAGGTCAATGGCTTCACAGGCTGGTCCGATGTTACATCATCATGCAGTGCAATGAGTTCCACAATTGGAAACACTGGCGACACAGACACTGAAATCTCAATTCCTTGGAATTGTATCGGTGAACCTACTAGCACAGTACGCATGATTGTAATCGTTCAGGATGAATCAACTGGTGCAATCGAATCAGTTCACCCTGACCAAACAGTTGCTACAGGCGCAGTTGGCCAGACCTTCAATGAAGAGTTAACTATCCTTATGGGACACAGTGACTTGGCAGATGGTGATGATCTAACAAACCACTTGTTAATCTACAGAAGCTATGTTGGTTCTAACACACCTAGCGATGCAAAGACCTACGACATCTCTGTCAAGGTTGACGCAGCATGTGAAGAAGACTGGGGCAATATCAACTCAGTTGACATGAGCACAAACGTTGCTACAAGTGTAGACATCCTACGTGCTTGTCCAGTTATCCAAGACTTGGTTGACGTCACAGTTAACGAAGACAGTGGAGCTTACACGCTAACAATGCTAGACAAGGCTGACGATGTCCAAGACGCAGAGAACACTCTAGTCTGGACAGTTGCTGATGACAGTGATCCATCTCGAAGCCCAACTATGCTTCTAGATAGTGGTCTGTCCTCTGTTGCATCAACTGGTCAAGTAATGACAATCACTCCTGACAACGATCAGTTCGGTGAATATGTCTTCCACTTCGCTGTTGAAGACAGTCATGGATTAACTGCTAGCAAGACAATTACCTTCAAGGTAGTCAATGTTAACGACGCACCAATAATTTGTAACGAAGAGCGTGCAGATTGTATGCCGGTCTTTGCAGATGATGGTGACGGTAACCTGAATGTCCTAGACGAAGGATTTGGAAGTGTAAGCAAGGTTCTCGGATCTGCTGCTAACGCAACTGGCTCCTATGTTGTAGACATGGCAAGCAATGACATGGCTAACGAGCAACCTCAAGTTTACTCTTGGAATGCTAACATCAAGGGAGATGACGTTACTGTTGACCCATACTGGGTACAGAAGAAGTACGACACAGTGGCAGAAATGTTCGCTGAAGTTGGCGCTGCTGTAACTTCCCAGGGTGGATTCCAAGACATTGATATGTCTGGTGACCCAGCTAGTATCTCACCTAACGGTACCTACACACTACCGACATTGAACAATGTCTCTCTACTGACCTACCTGCTAGGCCAGAATGGCTGTGGATCTGTATGGTATCAGGAATACATGGACTCTAGTGGAAACAAGGTAACTGCAGTTCGCTCCGATGATGGCTGTGACAGTACAATCGATGCAAACGCAATGGTTTACAATTCACTGAACTACTCTGACTTCTGGATGGAAGCATATGGTGTCGATGTTGATTCGTTCACTACAACATGGAGTACAATATTCCCAACTGGTTACACAACCACTGGTGGATACAACCCATGTCCTGCATTCAGTGTATCTGTAGTAAACAATGAGTTGTCAATAGTTGAGAACGCTGCTAACGAACTTGGTGGCGAGTGTACAATCGTACTAACTCTATCTGACGATGGCGGATACTGTGCTAACACCTACCTAGGTCGCACCACAGATGTCAGAGCAAGTTGTGTTTCATACACTTGGTTGATCGACTACGATGTAGTTCACCCAGTATATGGACCAATGACAGTTACAGGTTGTTACAACCTATACCTTGGACTTGCTTCCTTCATACCTGAGTATCTTGCACCTGGAGTTCCTACCGGAATGACATCAGACATCTGTCTGGCATACTCATGGGTTGGAGAGAACACAGATGCTGTAGATTACGAGGTAAACTTCTCAGTTACACCTGTTAACGACGCACCTGAAGTACTAGACTGGGACCGCCAGGCTGGTGTTGTAATCTCTGACGGAAATGGAGAAGTACCAAGCTTCCCTTGGAAGGTTACTCTAACTGAGGATGATGAGAACGTAGACAACTTGACTTACGACCTATCTGAAATGAAGCATGATAACGACCACGAAGATTTAGATCTTGAGTGGACCATTGTCAAGTCGGACACATGTAACTACGAGAACTACTTCACTGCTACAATCAGCGGCGATGAGATTGCATTCGACCTAATCAAGGATGCAACAACAAACGCACCTGAATGGGAAGTAGACTACTTGAAGAACAGCGGTATTCACCAGAAGAACCCTCTATCTGGTGAGTTCTGTCCGATCACATTGTACCTACACGACACTGCAACTGCACCAAGTTATGTACCAAACTATGACATGACTACTGCTAACTATCAGCAGGGTGAAGACAGTGTAACATTGTATGTCCGTGTTGACAACGTCGCAGAGAATGTACCTGATTACTTCCTATCTGATGTATCTGGATTTGACTTCAATCAAGTATCCAACATCATGCCGAAGACCTTCGTGCCTACTACAGTCACAATCGGTCACGGTGGAGATCAAGGTCCGTACAACTACGCACACATGCTGGAAGTAACATTCCACAGCAATGGATACAACAGTGCAGATGAAACAGAAGAAGGCTATGTGAACCTAGGTACACAATACGTCATGCCACCTGCATATGGAGACACATTAGAAGTTACAGACTTCGTCTACATCACAGCCACAAGCAACAGAGTTTGGGTTGAAGTAGATGTCTTGAGTTGTGTTGATGAATCTTGTGACATGTCTGCATCACCTGAAGACCGTTACTTCGGTTACTCCTTCCCTTACGCACACAGCTGTATTGACAGCAACGGTGAGCAAGCGGATGCATGGAGTTGTCCTGGTGAAATTGGAAGTTCCAGCGCAGATGCTAATGGAAACCCATCAGTAGTTACTCTGAACAACAAGCGCCGACCAATGCTAGAAGACCAAGATTGGTGTAACAACTTGATGAGCACAGACGACAATGGATCAGATTGTGCACAACCACGCACATTCGGAGAGACTACAATCGGAACCGGACAAGAACTACCGACCGTTGTACGCTTGATTGGAACTGCAGATGTACCATCATTCGCACCATCAATAATTGCTATCAGCGCAGCAGGATTATTCGTCAGCGCACTGGTTCTACAGAGCCGCCGTGATGAAGAAGAAGAGTCTCTAGAAGAGATGATCCTTGAAGCAGATGAGCAAGCAGTGAGCCCAGTTATCGCTACCATCTTGATGGTTGCAATTACTGTGGTTCTATCTGGTGTGATATACGTCTGGGCATCTAGCCTTGCAGATACTTCTGCAAAGGGTGTCCCTCGTATGACTTTTGACGTCGATTCAGATAGTGGAGAATTCCACAGAATCACCGTCACTGCAAGTCAAGTGGAACTAGCAACACAAGCTATGGAAGTAACTATCGAATATATTGACTCAACAGGAGCAATTGTCAATGGGCAATACAACCTTGCCGAAACCACTGTCTATGGATTCTACCCTGGTAACTCACCAAGTATGGTTACCTTTGGAGATTCAGTAGGCGGAGAAAACGGTGCTGTTAAGTCAAGTTTCGATACAGGTGACACAATTTACATCAAGACTATTGATGAAAATGGTGATCCAATCAGTGACATGTTTGTCTCGATCAGCTACGTGCCAAACGCTGGACAAGGATCTGTTCTAAGAACTTGGGACAGTCTTTGAGACGCTAAGTGATTGGTGAGTACTTCATCCTCTCTTTCGAGAGAGGATGGAGTCTCAACTTGTACGCAAAAATACCCACCTTTCGAGGTGGGGGACGCCCCACAAAGGAGTGTGGCCCCAGGATTTCGGTCCTGGGGCCCTCCCCTCTGTAACCTTCTTTCTTCTTTTATTTTCAACAAGTCCAAGTGCGATAGCCTGCTCCCCTCAAACGGAGTGATGGATTTGGATAAGCCACTGTGTGTAGCATTCGATTGTGATGGCGTACTAGCAGATTCTATTTCTTCCTGGAGAACAATCCACGATCATTTCGGAACTAGTTCGAAAGACTTGCTTCAAAAGTTCATGGCCGGTGAATTAACTGATAATGAATTCATGAATGCAGATATCGCATTGTGGAAAGAGAAGTCATCTAAGATTCATAGAGATGACTTGTTTAGAGCATATTCTGGATGTAAGTTGATGAAGGGAGCTAAGGAATTAGTTGCCGATTTAAAATCAGCAGGAATCCATGTCGCAATCGTATCTGCTGGTGTGGACTTGTTTGTACAATCAATAGCAGGTCTAGTGAAAGCAGACGATTGGATTGCTAATGGTTTCAAGTTTGATGAAGATGGATGGCTATTGGATGAAGGTGTTGTAAGAGTCCCTTCCAAGGAGAAGTATACCTCAATTCAAAGACTTCTGGACATACTCGATTGTCCTCCTGATAGGTTAGTGTCTATCGGAGATTCAAGCATGGATTTGTCGATGAGAATTGAAGGTTCAACCTTCATTGGATTCAATCCTCAAAGGGATGTGGCTAAAATTGCATTCGCAGAGGCAGGAGTTACCGTCGTAGAGTCAAAAGACTTGAACGATTTACGTCCTTATCTTGGTATCTGAACATTTTCGATTCAGCAAAAGCAGCGCACTGAGTGGCAGTTTTTGATAGTGGGCCCGGTGGGAATCGAACCCACGATCAACTCGGTGTAAGCGAGGTGTCATAACCGCTAGACCACGGGCCCAGCCGAGCCTACTTGGCACCTCTTTTTGAATAGAACCCCTGTAACTTCAAGAAGTACGGGCTCTCGTGTCTACCTGATGGATGAGGAAGTCCAAGCCTTGGCGGCTCGTTTGGTGCGCCGCTTGAAAGAGGTAAATGCTACGATTACCATAGCAGAATCTTGTACAGGTGGCCTTCTGGCTAGCACTTTGACAGATATATCAGGTGCTAGTGATTGGTTTGGCCAAAGTTGGGTCTGTTATTCATATGAATCCAAGATCAATGAATTAGATGTTCAAAGGGAACTTTTGGAATCAAAGGGGGCTGTGAATGCTACAGTTGCCATTCAAATGGCAGATGGTGCTAGAATTCGTTCCGGTGCAGATATTGCAATCTCAATAACAGGGATTGCGGGCCCAGTAGCGCTTAACTCAAACAAACCAGTCGGTTTGGTTTATGTCGGAATTGCTTCTGCACATTGGGCCAATGCTGAATCAGTCCAAATGGGCGGTACTCGACAGGAAAACAAGATTTCATTCGTACATTTTGCATTGAAAACCGCTATTGATTGTTGGGACAAGGCAAAGGTAAGGAAAAAAGATGCAATTGCTGAGAAAAAGAAGGTAGCTGCAGATGCAGCAGTAGCAATGGCCAAGTCTGACGCAGAGAAAGCACGTCGAGCAGCAGATGCTGCTGCAGGGGCTCCATGGCAAGATGAGTCATGGCAAGAGCCAGGTGCTTCCGTAGGTGATGATACGGACATTAATTGGGAAAAAGAGTGAATCTGTTTTCTCGAATTATCCGAACACCTCTTGTACGTCCGATTCTGTCTTGGAATCATGGCAACCGGTTGGGGCGAGATTCTCCAGCACTTGATGAGTGCAGGTCTGATTGTCAACCGCGGTGTGAAAGAACGGTTAGAGCAACACCACGACCCTTTAGGCCTAATTGCCGAACTTCATTCAAAGGGTGTAAAAGGTCTAATGACCGTGGACATGATTCCTGGTGCAAA
>ENA-ORDA01000895-ORDA01000895.1-marine-metagenome-genome-assembly--contig:-NODE-895-length-27706-cov-5.587499_pt1 | contig 27706 bp, 39 predicted proteins | sample MGYA00237778_ERZ508506 | MGnify/ENA primary metagenome ERZ508506 (study PRJEB26177, sample SAMN06267891) | marine metagenome | isolation source: Monterey Bay, California, USA | place: Pacific... | reverse complement strand
TTACCCAAAAGGTTTTCTAGTCTTCTGTAGTGAATACCTTTATAATATCTAAAATCAACTCCACCAGTTAATGTTAATTGGTTATTAATTCTATGAGTAAGTGTAGATAAAATTCCATACCAATTGTGAGAGTTCATTGAAGCTCTTCGAATGAATCCATCTCCTGAAGAGGTAGTTGTCCCTGGATCAGTATTAGCATCTCCGAATGCTGCAATTTCATCACCCTGGTTATAGGCAACAATATCATCCCATTTAACTTGACCCTCTGCATTATGTATTCCTAAATTATTTCCAGAGAATGATTGAAAAATTCGATCCCTAAAAAATCCATCATTTGGATCAGCATTATTCATACGACCTCTTGCACCAGTTCCACCACCTCTACCAAAGGAAACATACGCTGATGTTTTTAAATCTGTATTTTGACCAAGAGTCCAATAATGATTTAAGAATGCTTTTGGTTTATGGTAAAAGTTTCTTCTCCAGTTGAACTCTTTTCCATCTAGTGTCCCTGTATTCCAATTATACTTTCTTCCTTTATTCCCTTCTTCGAAAATACTTACATCCAAGTTATCAAATCTTGACATCCCATCTCTTTGGTGGTGCCATTGTGGTGCTCCAATCATAGTAAAAGATAGAGATTGGTTATCACCTAAAGTTTGAGATAGAGAGAGAAAATAAGAGTATGCTCTAAATTGAGTTCCATCCACATAACCATCACCTCGAGTGTGAGTAAATTGTGCAGTAGCAGCAAATCCTTTTTCTGATTGCCCTGAAGAAAGCATTAATCCATACTTTTGTTTGCTCATTAAATAAATCATTTGTTGTAAATTCTTTTTTTGACACTGTTGTGTTTGGTATTACAAGTTCATCTTTTGGCATTGTACTGTATGGTTTTAATCCCATTGCTTTAAATTCAGCTTGTAAGCTATCTTCAGGTATTATATTGCTTGCTGGTTGCTCAACTGGCTTAATTTGTTCGCGTAATTTGTTATAATATACGCCTACTTTACTGTTTTCAGGCAATTGCGCTAGTCTATTTGTATCTACTCCAACTAATGCTCCTTCAATTACATCATCTTCTATCGGAGCACTTTTAGCTTGTGCTTCTTTATAATAATTATCTCTTTTTTTAATTATATCTACTGTGTTTGCTTCGTTTTCTTTACGCAATTTAGTGTTTTTACTAGCAATTCCAATATTTGCAAATTTGTTAAGTCCATATTGTGCAAGCCCACCTGTTAAACCACCTGTTGCAGTAGCTTGTGCTATTAATGCTGGATTGTAATCTGTATCAACACCCGTAGCTATCCCACTGTAAACAGCACTATCTAAAGCAGCGCCTTTACCTGTATTAGCTGCTTTTGTTAATTGGTTGCTTTTTGCTAGTTTTGGCGTTACCATACCGCCAGAATTTGCTGCTAGTTTGCCTCTTTTAAACAATTGTGATGGCAACATACCAGCTTTCATTACTTTGCCAAAACCAATTGCAGAGCCGCCAATATTTGAAGCAAGTGCTCTTTTATTTGCTTGTTCATATACTTTTTTATTACGCTGTCTTAACAGTCTTTTTGCATCTTCGTTTGATATATTATTTTTACTTGCTAATATACGTGCCGCTATAGGGTCTGATAAATTTGCTGTAGCACCACGTACTGCTTGATATGCAATTAATTGATTTAATAATGTTTCGCTTAAATCTGGCATTGGTGCATTACGTTTTGTGTCTATATTGTAACCCATTACTATTGCCTACTCTTATAATTAAGATAATCATTTAAATCTTCAATTTCATTATTTAAAAACAATTTATATGCTTCACTTGTATCTAGTTTATTGTAAGTGCCTTTACTATCAGAGTAACCTGGTATTGCTGACGCTGCATTGTGCTCATGAAATTGTCCTAAGAATTGTATTTTAGCTATTTCTTCTTTAAGTTTTTCAGCTGACATAGTTACTTTTAAATTATTTATAGTCTTAGCCATAATGTCTGTTTCATAATTTGATATTGAACCAGCACCTTTTAATATATTAACGTATGCTTCTTTTGCTTTCTTATCGCTTATAAATTCCCACAGGTCTCTTATTGATTTGTATTCTGTATCAGTACCACTTATCATATTTCTGCGTAATTGTGTATCAATAAATTTACCTTGGCCAAATAATTTATTTAAATCGTCATCGCTGTAGTTTAATAACTCATTAAAATCTTTGTTGTTTTCAAAATTTGTTTGCCTTATTGAAAATAATTTTTCTACACGTTCAGCCGCATTTTTACCTTCGTCTTTCTTATGTTCCTTGTACTGTTCTTCACTCATCGTTATAGTACTACCATTACCCATAATTACATCTCTTGGGAAACCACTGCTGCCACTACTGTCATCGCCTGTTGCTACAAACCCATTTATAGTTTGAAAATCTCCAGCTGGTGTTGGTGCGCCAAACACTGTTTTTCCGTCATCAGTTTTATAATTACCAAATTGACTTTCTATACCTTGCTTATCTAATCTTTGTTGTTTTATTGCATCTTGTGTATATGCCATATATTTTGAGAAATTATCTTCTGGCTGTGATGGATTACCATATCTGTCTGCCATAATACTGCCTAGCAACCCTGCAAGATAACGTAAATTATTAGGTTTTTGCTCTTTACTATTAGGTTGTACAAGATTACCGTTAATGTCACGATAAACAGTTGTTGGCTCTCCTAATAAATTACGTGCTTTGTCAAGTCCTGTTGTTTCATTTTCGTATAATGCAAAATCATCTTGCAAAAAAGGTACTTTAACAGCGTTACTCATATCCTGTAATATACCTTCACCTGTTGGCATAACACCATCACCAGCGTCATCACTTGATTGATTTTGATTTCTTTGGTTATATTGGTCTTCTACTTCTTTTTCAGTAAGACCTTTTTCGTGTACAAATTCGTTACCATCTATTATAGAAATGTCGTAATTTGCTAATTTAGCTAAATCTTGTCGTGATTGTTGTTGTCCACCTGTTGGGTCGTATTTAGCTTGATTTATATTAAGTCCTGTTACACTGCCTGCTGGTATTGCTGCGTTGTAAGGATTGCCTTGGTTGTCGTATACTACATCAGCATCTGGTTGCGCTTGTATTTGTTGCGGTATAAAACCTTTTTCTGCATTTATCATATCATTTTTTTTATAGTTAAATTCCTGGTCAACATCTTGTGCGCGTTTTAATACATCTGCTTCTTGTTTTGTTAATGGTTCTTTAGGAAAAAGAGGTATGACTGTGGGTCTATCGCTAACTTCACCTTCTTTGTATTGTTTACTTAAATTTTGTCTTTCTATGCTGCCTTCTCTGTAATTATTTCTCATCATATCAATTGCACTTGGAGGACTGACAGGAATATCTTTTACTGTTAGTTCTGGCACTATATTATTGCTGTCGTCTTGTGCAGGTCTATCTAGTGGTGGAAACATTTTTTCAAATGCTTCTTCATCAAAATCTTCGTAACTACCATCTTCTTTTATGTTAATTACAAAATCAGGACTTTTTTCTGCATCAATTATATTATTGCTTGGTTTTGGTTGTGTTTTGCTAAATTCTCTTGCGCGTTGCAAATCATCTAAAGTAATATTTGCACCTGGTGTTTCAAAATTTCCCATTACAGGTAACAACTGATTTCTTACATTTGGGTCTTGTAAATTAATTTTACTTCCACGCTCTATACCAGTTTTGTTGTATATATTGTCTATATATGCATTTTCAGGATTATTATCATCTTTAGGCGCAAATCTTTTTACCATGCCTTCAACTGTGTCTATATTATAAAATTTACCATAATTGTTTAATATTTTATCAGCTGCACGTATACCACTTACTCTATTATCAAATTGTGAGAAACCCGAATCATCTTGCCCTGTTTGCCCTTGCCAATTATTAGCTTTATTGTATCGTATATTTAACAAATTATTATTTCTTTGCCCACGATACGGCTGTCCTGTTTTTGGATTTATTAATATATTTGCTAACAGTGCATTTTGCTGTAAGTTACTCATGTTCTTCTCTTTTATTATTAAATTTTATTGACCTAATACACCGCCAATTAATGTACCTGCAAATGGATTCGCTGGCCCCATAGCAAGACCTAACAATCCTTTACCTATCATACTGCCAGCACCACCGCTTTTAGATGTTGTTTCATTTGAGACAGAATCTGTATATTTAGGTGTAGCACCAAGTATGCCACCCTCTATACCTGCTCTTCTGTAATAATCATCATATTGCCTCATAGCTTCTTGATATTGTGCATCTAATTGTGCTTGGTCTAAACCGCGTTGTGTTTGCCCATATTGATTTTCTATTCCGTATGCTCTGTAATCTGCATCAGATAATTGTCCTGCCATATTACCAACTTGTGCTGCACCGCGTAAACGTAAATCTGCACCACGCAAACCAGCAGCTTGATTGTATGAGTCAGCCTGTAATTGCCTAGCAGCATCTGCTTGCAATCTAGCCGCTGCATCTTCATAACCTTGACTTCGTAATTGACCTATAGTTTTTGCAGTAATGTCAGCGTAATTACGTTCATTTTCAGCTTGTTGTATTGCTTGTCTGGAGCCACCAAATGCAGCAGATTTAGCAGCTTGTGCATCTATATTTTCAGCACTTCCCATTTGTTTACGTTCTATGTCACTAACTGTATTGTCAATAACTTGTTGTATATATGGATTCATATATCCAGATATGTCCATATCAGTAAAATTTTGTGTTTGTATTTGGTCTGGCGTATATTGCGCACCTTGTTGTGCCATTTCTAAACCTTGCTCCATAATACCACGATTGCTAACATTGTTTGACATATAATTAGACAATGCTTCCGTTTCCATGTCACTCATGCCAGCAACACGTTCACCTGTATATGGCGTGTATGCTTGTTCACCAAATGCTCTTGCATTTGATGCAGCAGTATTAATCATATTTTGTGTAAATGGGTCTACTGTTTCATTTCTTTTTGTTTCTTTTTTTGTTTTACTGCCCATTACGGCCTCCATATTAAAGTTTTGCCATCTACAACAAAACCTAGTTTTTTTAATAATCTATTCCAGCCCTTACGATGCCCAAATGTTTCAATGTAACTACCACCTAAATCGTTTACATATTTTTTTGCGGCATCTACTAAAAGATAAAAGTCTTTTAAGTCTCCACCATATAGCCAAACATTTAATCCAACAGTGCCATCAGATTTGTTAGCTATTTCTGTTATTGCAGCGCTGTTATTAGCTGGCCAATATTGCGCTTCTTTGTTTATAACAGCCTCTTTAACTTCTTCATATGTATGCTTATGCCCTGAACGTGCTAAAGCGTTGATAATTTGTATTTTATGATTATCTATGTTTACAATGCTGTCCAAGACAATACTCCAGAATTATCAATACTTGCACTGTAACGTGTTCCGTTAGGGCTTGTCAGTATTAATCTATTATTTGCGTTTATATTTATATCTTCATTAATTTTACGTGTTTGCGTCATTTCATATGTAATATTACGACGTGTTTCTATTTCATTTACTGCATCATATGTTGGCGTAGCATCAGGTAGTCTCATCGTTTACTCCCTGGTTTAACTTCAATGCGCGGTATACCAAGTCGCCAATTAGTTGACGCAGCACCTATTGCTTTAACAAGCATTTGTCTGCCATGCACTCTTATTGGTACAGGCTGTCTAGTTGCTGTGTAGGGGCCAAAACTACGCTCTGTGCCATTAGGATACATTTTAGTTTTAAATGTCATGCTAACGTCGCCCTGTGCGCTTTCATCAGGATATAAAAACGTAAGATTAGAGCTATTTTCACCCGTACCTAATTCTACAGGCCCATGCTCAATAAAACTAATTGCACCATCATGGTTATAACCTACTTCATGGTCATAAACATAACCATAAGCATCTACAGCTATTGGATATGGCAATGGCGCTTTGTCTGTCGCACATAATCTTGATAAAGTGCCTTTGTTCCAATGTCTTTCTCTGTAGTCATAAACCACATATTTGTCATTTTCAGTGCTATCAGCACTAGGGTAAAACCACCAAACCTCACCAAATGATGCGTTATGCCAAGCAGTAACTTTACTAATTTGCGCTCTGTTAATATCTTTAAACACTGCATCATGTACGTCACACGCTATAGGTTGGCTGTAACCTGTATAAACATAAAAGTTTTCGTGTGACATCCAATATGCTGCGCCATCAGCCGTTGTCACCGCACCAGCAGATACTAAGCCGCCACCAGCGTTATCTTGCGGAAATCCATAAACTAATGGCGGCCCTAAATATACAACGCGCCATACATCTTTGTCTGTAAATATAAGGCTGCCACCTTTTACATTAACAGCATTTAATATTGTTCCTGCTGTTTGTAAGCTAAAGTTACCAGCCTGGTTGTTAGCTGCGGCTGTCCACTCATTTCTATCTTCTTGGTCAGACCAAGCAATATCTCTTGGCACTCCTGCTGCGCCTAAACACATTACAATACGTTCTGGCGTTACTAATACGCATTTATTGCTTATTGGTGCATTAGTTACTTGTGTAGCTACTACGTTAGTATTTAAGTTCCATTCGTACAGTTTTCCATCATCAGGCAATACACCTAACAATATTTCACCAAACGTATCTAACGACCAAATACTTGCTGGTAATAATGTAGTATATGCTTCTGGATTACTTTGCCCAAACGGGCCTTCTCCAAAACCGCCACTACCATACCCTGCGCCTGTTGTAGCATCTGCCCTACCAACCGTTAAACCTGTAGGTGTTATATCGCTCAATACTCCACTAATTGTCATGGCGTACAAATTGCTGTGCGTACCTATTGCAGACCACGCTTGACTATTGTTATCACGCCAACTTATTACACGTCGTGCTTTGCCTGTAACTGTTGCGTAACTATTAGTTGCTTCTGTATATTCAGTTCTTTTTCTCCAGCCACCTATTGGCCCTAATGCACCAAACTGCCATCGCACTAAATTAGCATCAAAATTACGGCCTTTAGACTGATATTCTGTGCCGTTACTATATACGCCTGGCGGTATGTTTAATGGTACTAACATTAACTAAAACTCACTGTAACTGTATTTGTATAAATTACATTGCCGCTATCAGTATCTGTTACACGACATCTATAAACAGCATTGCCTACTTGTAAATCGTTGTTATAACTAAACACTGTAGAAGATGCAAATGGCGTTACTGCTGATAAATTTATAGCAGCCGTAGTACCAGATACATATTGCCATAAATATGCAATATTTTGACCCCCGCCTGTGACTGTAACTGTTGCATAACCGTTATTTGGACTGCTTGATTGCCCTACATAAAGTTGGCGTATATCATTGTAAGTTACATTACCATATAATTGTGTAGGCGCTGTTGTAGCTTCAAATGCAGTAGAAACAACTTCCCATGCACTACCACTCCATCTTTTGACACCACTATTAGGTTCCACCCACGCACTACCATTGTAATACTTAGCTGTTGCGTCTGCAAATGCAGTGCCGTTATACGTTTTTATTGCCATTATGCCGTTGTATCAAACCAAATGTCGTCTGTTAATGGGCTTGTAGGCGCTGTATTGCCTACAGTTATTGTTCTGCCATTACCACTTGCATGTGCTACTTTACTATCTAATGCAGCTTGTAAACCGTTTGTTTGTGCTATTGACAATGTGTCATCTGCTATTGTGCCAACACCTGTATCAAGTGTAAAATCACCTGTTCCGTCAAACGCTACGCTACCTGTAACAACGCCTGTTAATGTAACTGTTCTTGCAGTAGACCATTTATCTGCTGACGTTGCATTACCTGTTAATACAGCATCAGTGCCATCTGTGCCAGATTCAAGTATTTTGCTTGTACCATTACTTGCAAATACATCACCCGTAACATCACCTGTCAGTCCACCAACAAATGTTGGGCCTGTTATTGTACCTGTAAATGTGGGGTCAGCTAATGGTGCTTTTAATGCAACAGAATCAGCTACGCTCTTAATTACAGCATCAATACCTAGCGTGCCTGTTGTTGAACCTAAGTTGTCGTTCCATGTGCCACCCCAAGTGTCTACACCACCCCCTGGCGTAATCATTGTCCATCCATAATTTGTTGTTGTTGCCATGTTAATAGTATCCTGCGGTTGCGTTTATCATCTGTGGTTTAGTGCCTGACATTCTGCGCTTGTCTTGGTCGTTTAATGCTTTGATAGCATCTTCAAAAAGCGCACCCCAAACAGGTAATCTGTTGTCATCATTTAAAAACGGTGCAGCGTGTAATAATGTGCCATACAAATATATTTGTGGTGATTTATTTAGTAACCAATTTGTATCTACATCATTTACTAAAGGTGTTACTTCAGCCAAATATCTCATAATACCTACAGTGCCATTTGGTGGAAACGGATAAAATAATAATTTAGTTCCTTGTATAGAATAAAATTTAGGTATACCTGAGTCAGAACCAATGCCATCCAATGAGTTATGCGGTACATACTGCAATGGATATTCAGAGTTTTTCATCTGTATATTACGCATTTCTAAAAAGTTTGTAGGAAGTGTTGTTTGGCCTACGTTTATAGTAAACTCAGTATATTCTTCCATTTCAGATACATTAACTTTGCGGTTAACGCTTTCTTCGTTCATTTTAATAAAATTAGGTATTTGTGCAGTCAAATCATCACGATTTAACGTATCACTTATAATTGTTTTTAACTCGCCTAGATTTGCAAATGCCATATCTACACCTTAAATTGTGCTACACGTAATGCTTGAAATTCATTACTGTTTAATTTTTCTACAACACGAGGCCAATGCTCTTTTTTATATATATCTAAGCCTTCTGTCGCTTTCCAATGCTCTATTAAGCCTAAAGGTATTGTTCCAACTTTAACTAAATCAGCCTTACCTAATGTGCCTTTTGCATCATATTGTTGTCGTTTATTTTCATCTAATATTTTAGTAAAATCTTGTTCTGTTTTTACATACATTTCATTAGTTAAACTATCTACTGCCAGGCTATGTTTAATCCCTGTAAGTGTATCTATTGAAAATGGTTTAAAACTACTCATATTAATCTCTTGCTACAACTAAATCGTTTTCTTCTAATAGTTTAGCTTGCGCTGCATTTGTTTTAAATATGTCGCCTTTTTTGTAACATATTTCACTGCTATCAGCATTTAATTTGCCTGTTCTTATTTGCGCTATACTGCCTTTTTTGGTGACAATGCACTCAATACCATCATCTTTTTGTATTTTAGCTTTAATTTTTGGCGCTTTTGTCTTTGGCATATTTATCTCCTAATTGTAGGGGCTGGCAAATGCCAACCCCCAATAATTACCTAATATTAGGTTAAGTCTGCGGCTACGCCTAGACCTTTTTCATTCTTAACGATAAGTGTCATATCACCAAGGATTTGACCTTTTTCGTTGTCACCAGTTTTGGATAATTCTTCATAACGTGGTGAACGTAATGTACCTAATGTACACATGGATGGGTCTACAAATAAAGCATCGCGTGTTAGGCCATACTGTACTGGTATTACAGTTAATTCGCCGTGGTTAGACATATACACGTCTGCACCGCCAATTACTCTACCTTCTTGCCCAGCAGATACTTGGTATCTGTTAGCCGCTAATCCTGTAAATCCAGAGAATATTGCTTTGTGAGCAGCACTCATATAGATTTGTGAGAATGTAGCGCCATTGTTAAATCCAGATTGGATTACGGCATCCATGATGTCTTTAGTGAAAGTACGCTGTGTACCATTTGTAGCAGCAGCACAATCTGTTCCGCTATATCCACCATTAGCACCATTTGTACCACGCGATACGTTTGAAGTTGCCCAGGCTAATGCACCAGCAGCTTTACGACCAGTTGAACCTGATTCTTCAGATGAAGCAAAGTTACCAATAAAACGTGCTTCAAAGTCACGCTTTAGTTCAATACCTTTGATAAGCTTTTGTCTAGCCATTTCTGACGCTACGCCAGCTGAGTCAACAGCTTCTTGTATGCCAGCGACAACTACGGCACGCTTTTTAGTTTGGACGCGGTTAGCAACACGAGTTCTTGTGTTAGCTTCAAATGATGTAGTATCATCACCATCAACTTGTGCTGATGCAGCATCTGGTGCAGCTAATGTTTCTGTTTGCCACTCATGTCTTGTAGCTTTAACTTTTACGCCGCCGCCTTTGATGTTTGAGCAGAATGGTGTTTTCTCAGGAGCAACGCGCTCAATGAGGTTTGAGAGGTCTTCTCTGTTGCCAGCAACACCTGCTGGTACGATTGTGTTTGTTGGTGCAGCCATCTTAATATCTCCTGTTGATAGCTAACTCGATAACAATAACGCTACAGCATCATCTAATGAATTAGACCTGTTGAAACGTTTTGCAGCACGAGCTTTTCTTAATGAATTTGCATTACCTGCTGATTTGCCTTTTGACTTGATTGCCTTAGGCGCAGGTTTTGCGCTAGTTTTTGAAAGTTTCTTTTGACTATTACGATACTTAATACCATCATAGGCTAAAGATAACATTCCTGGTTTTGCAAACCTAAGTTCTTCTGGTGTAGCGCCTAAATCCAACAATGTTTTAGTTAATGTTTGTTGTATTTCTGGCCCTTTAACAGCATCCAATAAATCTGGAAATTGTTTAGGTACATTTGCAAAATTTTCCTGCAATATTTGTTGTTCATATTCTTGTTGTGCATTAACCGATGATTCTTTGTGAACCTCTAAGGCTTGCGACTCAGCTTCAAACAACGCTTTGTTTTGCAAGTATTCTGACGGGTCTCTTTGCGACATAGCTACCCAATCAATGTTATTCCAACGTTCATCAAACAATCTATCTAATGTTGCTGTTTCAGTTTGCACTGACTCAATAACATTGTGTAATTGTTCCATACGTTGCATTGACTGTTTAGTTACTTCAGCCGCAGCTTGTTGCGCTCTAGTTGTTTCAGCTTGTGACCGCTTAACTTCATCTGCAATAACAGATTGTGCTTCAGCAGGTAGTGATGAAAAAACATCTTTAGCGCCATCAGTCCAGAATTGGGGTGCGTCGATTGACGGAACATCTTCTTCCGCTTCAACTTCCTCAACTTCTTCATCTTCAAGGTTGACCTCGCTATCGTCAGGCTCCTCGTCGTCGTCGATGGTTTCTGGTTCACCATCTAGTTCAGTATCTTCTGTTTCTACTTCCTCTACAGCATTTGTAGTTTCTGCTTCTTCGGGCTTTGGCGGTTCTAACTGTGTTAGCTCGCTTACGGCTTGGTCGATACTTAAGGGGGCTTCATTACTCATTTTTTAGACTCCTTCTTGGTTAATCTTATGAGTGTCAATGTAGTTGTTTAGTTTACGTGGAATCTCACGGCACACATTGATAAGCGCTATAAGTTCACGTCGTTTATCTTCGTCTTTTGCTCCTGTTTGCAAAAGCGCTTCGTATGCTATTTCTTCCATGTTTTTTAGTGCTGTAGTTGTCAGCTTTAACTCACGTTTAGCTTGTGTAGCGTTCGTGCTTGCTTCTGCGCTATTTATTGTTGTCATGTTATAAGGCTACCACCTGGTCTAAATGATGATACTTCTTGTTTATATTGCATTTCCATTTCACGCATTTGCACGGCTAGTGCTGTTTCTCTGTCAATTTTTTCACGTTGTAATGCATCATTTGCAGCCATTTTTTCACGCTCTAATTGCATTCTGCTGTCTATTTCGTATTTTTTTAATTCCATTTCTTGTTGTTTAGCCTGTGCTTGCATTTGTATTTTAATCTGTTCGCTGTTATCTTGCGGCTCTTGTTCTTGCTCACCCATGCCAGGTTGTGGTGCAGGAAAAAACATTTCAGGCGCTTTTATACCAGCTTTTGTAGCATATCGTATTAATGCAGCGTGTATTGACTCAGGTGTTACAAGCGAACCTTGTTCTGCACCGCCTTGTTGATTTACAATTGCAGCTTGCAGATTTATAACTTCTTTAGCCAACAATGCTTCTTGTTGCTTACCACCAGCACCAACGCCAATTTCTATAGTCATATCGTGTCGCCTACCCCATTTTGTAGGGTCTACTTGTGTCCATTTACCTCTAAGACGGACATAATCAGCTTCCGTTGCATAATCTTTAATAAGGCAATGCAATCCTAACATCATATCTTTAATGCCGCCTTCAGCAAAGATACGTGCCATTAGTCTTGTACGTTTTTTGCCTTCAGAAAGCATTGTAAGCGCTCCTGAGGCCGTTTCGTGCAATGTGTCAGCCTTTATACCCGTTTCACCGCGCATGATGCCTGTACGGCGCTCTGCCATGACATTTGCTGTTTCTAGACCTGACATATAGTCAAAACCACTGCCAGCCAGTCTAACTGGTCTTACGGCACCGCCATTGCGTGACCTTATTGGTGCGCCAGGCGTATTGTTGAGCAAATCAGATATAGTGTTTTCATTCGCACCATCTTCTGACACTTCCATGCGTTGATTGAGGCTAAATGACAGTTCATCTAGCATATGTCGTTGTATGCCTGTTTTTACACGCTGCACTTCAATTAATTTATCGGCTAAAGACAATCCATAAAATTTATGGGGCATTGGGTATGGACATATACTAGAGTATTGTATATAGTCCGCATCTTCTATTTCCAATATTACAGACGCATCGTCATTAGTTATAAGTCGTTTTATTTGGCCTTCAACACGTATATAATGCTCTAAAACAGTAACTTGCTCCATTACACCTATAGAATTGTTAAATAAATCATCTTCAGTGTCTAAACTACGTGCATCAGTAACAGTTTCATTGTCACCTACGTCTACATTGGTTAGATTTGCTACTTTGTCAGGGTCGTAACCCTTTTCTAATAAATCTTGTTTACGTGTTTGTATTTGAGCTACGCAATATGTTGTGTCACGCAACTTTACAGTGTCTTTTGCTACGGCAAATCGTTCAGCAGGTACTGTTTCTACTTTAACGCGGCCTTTTGTGGTAGTTTTAGTAAACTCAGCGCCTGTTATAGTTATTTGACCATCTTCACGTTCTTCTGTTTCACCAGCAGTCAATTCATAACCGTTTTCAAGCATTGACATATACCCAAAGCCGTCAATCTGTTCGTATGTTTGTTTATCGTCGTAGCTATCTTCTTCCCAATACCAACGAAATATACCTGTTTTAAGCAATAATGCTTCTTTTATGCCGTCATATAGCACCTGGAACCCATTGTTTTGTTCAAAAAACACATGATTTATGTAGTCTGTTTCTTGTTGTGCAGCTTCTTCATCTTCCATACCTACAGGTTGAAATACAGCTACATCTTCACCTGACAATATTTCTACAAGGTCAGGAAGTATAGATTCAACATTATCAGCAATATCTGTACTTACAGTTTTACTGCGCTGTCCAAATACAGATACATCAAACACATCGCCATTGTAGTAACGTAATGCTATTTCACGACTGTTTGTTAGGTCACTATCATGTGACATACCAATAGATTGCTCAAACTCAGCACGTACCATAGATAACACATCATCATTGCCCGTATCATCTACGCCGTCAGCAGTGTTGTTTTCATCGTCGTCAAATATGTCTGCGTTGTATTCTTGCATTATATTGCACTTCCGTAATTAGGCATTATCAGTGGTTTTGCTTTACGTCTAACAAATCTATCTGACATTATTGCCATTAATCCAAAACTATCAGCGTCATGTGATGACCAATCGTGATTAGGGCCAAGTCCTATGTCACGGCCATCAGCAGGGCGCTTTTCGTGATACCAACCTAGTGATACTCGGCCAGCCTGTGTTTTCTCTCTAACAAACTTACATTTAGGTAATATGCGTCTTACAGCTTCAACACGTTGCATTGCTGCGCCTTTACCTTGGTTTGTTAATGGTTTTAACACCTCAAACCCTCCATCTCTCCAATGGTCTTCTATTCTTTTGCCTGTCCAACTATTTTCGTTAACACCATCATGCGGTAGCTGCATTATAGCGTGTGGCCATCGTCTACGCATCTCATTAATGTGATAACTAAGCACTTGGCCTTGTGCTATGTAATGGTCTAATATGTGTATCCAATCACCTACAAATTGTGCTAACCAAATAGTATAACTATCAGCTTTAGCACCAGAGCCGCCAATATCGTGAAAACCATACACAGGCAATGCAGGGTCAATAGGCAGACTATCAACTATGCGTTTATCACGTTCAGCTTGCGCTAATAGTTTAGAAAAATATGCGCCTTCATGCACACTGGCATAATCGCCTTCCCAAATCCATTCATAGCTATCGGGTCGTTTTTCTTGGTCTTCTACACGTTGATTGGCTAATCGCGTTTTGTTAAACCAAGGGTTGTCCTTCCAGTTCATTTGTACTATTTTACTGCTGTTAGGCGGTTCAAGCCTAAAGCGTTGGTCTGTAGCACTACCTTTGCGTTCTGGGTTCCATGTTACCCATATTTCAGAGCCTTCTTCACGAATTGTAGGGAGTAATTTACTCCAGGCTAGTTCGCTTACAGGCTCTGCTTCGTCAATCCAGCACAGCATAATACGTGCTTTTGATTTAATACTTTCAAGGTTGTGTCTTAGTCCACTAAAGCTATAATCAACACGCCCTGGCATTTTAGGGTTAGTTCTTATATACTTTTCGCCTACCTCATAACATTGTGACAACCATTTATTGCCAATAATAGCTGCTTTTACCTCGGCAAAACTACTATCATTCAAACTGTTTAACTGCTCACGAGCGCAAAGTATTTGTCCACTTTCGCCATTACTTGCAAGCATTGCACCTCTTACAGCCGTCATCATGGCAAAACTACGTGTCTTAGCACTGCCTCTGCCGCCATATGCGCCTCTAAAATCAGCTTTACCTTCAAATACAGGTATAAGCTTAGGCGGTAATTCTATGTTAATCGCTGTCACTTTTTGGTGCTGTCAATTCTATTTTATTTATTATTTTAAATGGCTCACCGCTGTCGTCGTTAGCTACTTGCATTGGCAATACTTTGCCCAACAACGTCATAAATGCGGCAGGGTTTTCTTCTGCACGTTCACGTAAATATTTAACAAGTCCATCTTTACCACCGCCTGTTTTAATAGCAGCTTGTAATATTGCATCTTTTAATAATGCAGTTTGCCTATTTGGTGTGCCTTTTTGTCGTCCACCTGTTTTTTTGCGCTTAGACTTAATATCCATTTCTTTGCCTTAATTCAGCATCAGATATTGAACCCATACCCCTTATTTGATTGTTTAATGTTTGTTGCTGCATCATGCGATTATAATTATTAAATGGGTTTTGCATTTGTGAATTAAACCTATTAGCACCACCTATGTTACCCATAAATTGCGGTCTGTTGAATTGTGGTCTTTGCGGCACAATGTTATTTGTCATTGAACGAGGCGGCATTTCTTCTCTAGTTGGCTGATAATCGTTAGGTGTTGCTTCTCGTTGCATACCTATGTTTTGCTGCATATTAGCACGATTAAATAATCTGCTGTCAGGCATAGGATTACTCATGCCCATGTACTCACCGCCCATTGGTTGCATTTCACCCATATTTGGTGTTGATTTTATGTATCCTGGCTCTGGTTGTTTGGGCATAAACATATCTCTATCATTCATTGTGTTTATGTTTGGCATTGTAACTTGTGGCATTTGTGCAACACCAGGTCTTGATTTTATGTAATCTGGCACAGAGTTTTGCATCATAGGCTGTTTTGGCGTTTGCATTGGCTGTTGTTGACGCATCATACCACCAGCAAAACCAGGTTGTTTAGTTGCACGTTGCAATGGTGCTGTACCCATATTATTACGACGACCACCACCAGGTTTATTAAATCTATCTAATCCAGGTTTACCAAACATAAATTACTCCTAATACCCAGGTATCTTATAACCGCTTGATTTACGCTTACCAGAACGCTTTCTACACTTACCCATCTTCTGACAGGTTTTAGGACTAGTACATGACTTACAAGGTTTCATAAAAAATTTTTCCAAAAAAAAATGACGCAATACCCCCATAGGCCTTAACAAAAGGCGAGGTGCGAGGCTTCAATATTGTTTGAACGCGCGGCATCATCTGTTGTATAATTACCACAGGGCAAAAAAAATTCAAGAAAAAAAATGGGGATATAAAAATAGGTGGTGATGTATATATAAAGTTAAACATATAAATATATATAAGATGGTGGGGTGGGGTCGAACAAATCGTGAGCAAAACAAGGGGGGGGTGAACATTTCTTGTCTTGTGTTGCATAATTACAACAGTGTTACATAAATGTTGTTGCATAAATATCACAGTATATATTTTAATATATTATTTACTTGACTGTTGCAGATATGTCACAGCCTAGATTAAATATATTATTCTCTTGACTGTTGCATTCGTAACACATGGGAACAAAGCATGAACAAATGGTTAACAAATAGTTAACAGACAAAACATGAACAAAGCAAGAACAAAGCAAGAACGGCTCATACGGGCGATTTAAGCGCTTTCAGTGAGGTTTTAACACCTTCTGGTGTCTTACTATATAAAAATTATTTCCGTTGATTTAGCTATAGCATTAGCAATATTTATACTAAGTATAATTGACAAGATTTAACCTATATATATAACTATTATCAGTAACAAGGCAATTAAGCCGCTTTTTAGGAGTTACAATATGAAAAAAGATGCCAACCAAATCATCACTAATAAGATTATTAAGCTTATAGAAAACCAACAAGCAGGAGGTTTCAACTGGCAGTCAGGCTTTAAAAGCTTAGGTAATGGCCTGCCCTCCAATGCTGAAACAAAACGCCCCTATACAGGCTTAAACAGCTTTTATTTAATGCTTTTAGGTGCGAGCGAATGCGCAACTTATGCACAATGGAAAAAGCTTGGCTATCAAGTGCAAAAAGGTTCTAAATCAACAACTCTAATAAGGCCTGTATTTATTAAAGATAAAGAAACTCTTGAAGATAAATTGGTTAGTTGGTCAAGTTTTAACGTGTTTCTATCTAGTGACGTTTTAAACAGTGAAACAAAAGAAGCCTATCCCGTTAGCACTACTGAACATGTTGACAACATCAAGCCCATCAAGAAAGCTGAAATGTTTATCGGTGGCATAAATCACAATATGGAAATCAACACAAGCGGGCGCGCTTTCTACATGCCATCAAGAGACCTTGTAAGCATTCCCGCAAGAGAAAGCTTCACAGGTACTGACACAAGCACAGCCACAGAGTGTTATTACAGCACATACTTGCATGAGCTTGCTCATTGGACAGGTCATGAAACTAGATTAGACCGCTTAAAAAGTGGCGGCTTTGCTAGCCAGTCATATGCTTATGAAGAGCTAGTTGCGGAGCTAACAGCTTGCTTCCTATGTTGCGACCTGGGTATTTCCAACGAGCCAAGGGTTGACCATGCTAAATATTTAGGTAGTTGGCTAAAGGCTTTAAAGAATGATAAAAAGCTTATCGGCAAAGCGGCGGGACTAGCACAAAAGGCTTTTACATATCTCAAGAAAGAAAGCTTACAAGATACCAAACCAACAAGAAAGGCGGCTTAATATGACAACTGACCAAGTAATGGAGTGCGTTGCGTTTGTAACGTTATTATCATTTTTAGTGTTTTTATACTTCATACTATAACCTTAAAACCATAACACAAAAGCCTTGCCTAGTTGCAGGGTTTTTTTATGCCCTATAGACTGATTTAAAGCCCGTACAGAGCGTTTTGTAGTTTTTTGGTATACTGACACCAGTGAGCATATTTTAACCTCTCTACAGCCCTCTATAAGCCTCTACTTTAGATAAAACCCTCACAAATACTGACAAACAAAACAAGTTTGTGTATCTAAATAATATTATATTATATATATATATATCTATACTATATCTATTTAAGTAATAAAAAAGGCCACCTAAGCGACCTAATTTATTTTTAATTATGTTATGCTGTTATTCATTACAGGATAGAAAAGGGTTTAAGGTCTCTTTCATGGTTTAGTATTTGCCTTGTAGTATCTATATTAAATCCAAACATACTGCCTATTTCCATAGCTAATATTTGCCTATTAGTTATTCCCTTGTCCTCATTCCAGTTGAGCCAATGTTCGCGGCTTTCTTTATGGCCGATGGGTGCGAGTGCATAACCTGTACGTCCGCGACTTATTATAATAATTTTGTTGTCAGCTAGCGTTTTGCTCACGCAATATGGAGGGAGGTATGTAGATAATAATTTATTTTCTGCCTCACTTAATTTTTTATTTTTATCAGTCATTAATCTTGTTCCTTTATCATTTCAATTATTTGCTCTGGACAATCTGTTTTATTACCCGCAACAGCCCACCCAAATTCTATTAGTCTTGGCACAAGTGACATATCATATATAGTATTAGTCAAATCTTTTCTTGCTGGCGCGTTTGGTAAATTCATTGCGTAAACCAATGTTTCAACTAATTGCTCCATAGATTGCCAGCCTTGTACATCATCACCCTTATAACTTAAGAACTTACCTTTATAAAGTATAGCAGTCTCACAATTTGGCGCTCTCCTGCCCTTGTAATAATCGCTATCTTCCCATGCTGTTCTTTGCTTTTCCAATTGCTTTTCGTCAGTACAAACAAGTCTATTGCTGTGATAATTGCCTTCTCCTATTTGTACGCTAACCTCTACATTATTGTCAAAACTTACACAAAAACCCGCCTTAGTGTCGTGACATTGTACGTCTAGCCCCTGCTTAACTTTATATTCTTTGCTGTTAATTACTTGCATTTTTTGTTCCCTTCATTGTGGCTTAATTGCCTTGAACACATTTCTGTTAATATAAAATTAGCTTATAGTAAACAATTAGAGTTGCTTATGTTGCGATTATTTCTTTTTAAATCCTTTTTTCATATTAGCATAAGCTTTACTTGATATAGTTGACTTCTTTTTACTTCGACTAATGCCTTTTTTCTTACGTGCGTTTATGTTCGCATATAGTCCCTTACCTGGCATATCTTAACCTTTCTCAATCAATTATCTATATGAAATCATAAGCTTTTTTGTAATAAAATGCAAGTAATTAGTTATTATTAAGCCGCCCATTTCGCGCCGTTCCCATGCAAAACAACTGCAACAGATTTAGCCTTAATACTTGACCCCCTGCAAAGCTTACACGTTGCGCAAGTAATGGCCTTTTCTTTCAGCTTTATATCAGTAGCGGGACACAAAATTTCATTAGGTTGCAAGCTGTCATTTTCACTTATAGTTCTAAAAGTTCTAATATTAAGCTTCCAAAATTTACGCGCGTCTTTTAAAGAGTTAGCGCTTGCCATACAATTTAAATAATCAACCCCTTTTAAATCATGCTGATGCGTATAGCCCGTATAAGATTTGGCCTTGCTGATTAATGCCTTAATTATATGACCTGGTACAGCGGCGGGGTCACCATATGCACCCAATCTTATAGCTTCATTAGAGCCAAGGGAAACTAGGTCATTAACAAGTTTATATTTGTTGGACTTGTAAGCTTTATATATTGAATTTGGCCCATGTATCAATGAAACATAGCAAACGCGCTCTTTTGCAGTTCCTTTGTCACCATTATGAGCTATACCTTTTAATGGGCAATTACCACAAATTGAAACGTCTAAACCTAGTCTGTTATTTTCAATTGGGCCTTTTCCATTGTCATTAATAATATACAGGCTTGCCATTTTACCAAGTTTTTTATTTCTCTTGCTAAACGTTAAAGCCGCGATAATAGGTTGACCGTCGATTTGACTTGGCCCGCGATAAATTAGACACGATTGTTTTTGCATTGTTTTAATCCTTTTTTTAAAATGGCTTATGCCTTGATTGATTTTTTTATTACATAAATATTGCTTATTGTATAGTATTAAAATCTTTAATATAATATTCTACTAGCGCGTCGCATTTTTTGCACGTCAAAATAGTTAATATTATATAACCCGCGTCATTTTCTTCACTAACATCAAAATCATTATTCCATGACAATTCGCCGCCGCAATTATAACACATATTCATTTTTATATTTCCTTGCAAAGTAATCAATTAATTTAGTTTCAACATATTTAACCAGGTAATCAGTAGCTTGTTTATCGCATAAAATACCGCCCGTTTTTATTGGCAAATCATCATCAAATTTAAAATTATTATCATTATATTTTACAATATGGTTTTTCTCAAAACTATCAAATAAAACATCATCAAAAAATGTTCTATAAAAACCAGTAACAGTAGGTTTTTTAGTTGCTTCACGTTTGTAAAAGTTAAGCCTTAACGTCAATTTATATCTTGGCTTTTCGTTATATTTATTAATTCGCTCTAAGTCATATTCTGTTTTTCTTGTAATCATTTTTTTAATCCTTTAATGGAAATTAGGGTGCATTGTGTTATGCTCATCCCAATCTGACCGTTCTTCGGGCGGCTCATAAAAGCTATTATATAGCTCATACCATTGGTCAAGCGTCATAATTTCAAGTAATTCGTTTAATATATCCTCGCTATCATCAGTCAATTCTGTAATATCAAGTAATATATCATTTTTTTGTTCTAATTCAGTCATTTTATAATCCTTTTTATTATTTGCTTAAAAGTGCCCATTTTGAACGATAGCAATATTTGTTGTCAAATATATCAGCCATCAGCGCATTAGATTTACGCCATAATTGATAAAGTTTATCAAATGTTTCAGCGTGTTTTTTGTGAACCTTAGAAATCCCAATACTAAGCATTGCAAGCGTTTCATGCCATATTCTTTGTGTTTCAATATATAACTCCACATTTGCCATTTGCTCGCGTTTAATAGTCAAAACTGTTGCTCTATTTGACATACCATAAGCTGATAAATCACCACTGACAGCAAATAGTTTATATGTTTTGCTATGATAAAGCCCACAGTGAGAAAAATTAAATGCGTGTTCCATCTCAACTATTGCAGTGTTTAATGTTGTTTTTATTTCTACATTATTTAACATTTTATAATCCTTTATATGCCAAAAAATTCTTTAACTTCTTTCCACGACCCAGTTAATATAGGCTGCTCAAAATTATTTTCTCGACCCCAAATTTCATTTTTATGAGTATTATTTGCTAAAGCGATAGTATAAAAAATTTCGCCAGTTTTTATATCTGCAAAACGAAAATCATCATAATTTCCTTGACTACTGCAGTTATTTTTAAACCAAACATACATCGTATGTCCGTCAATTTTTGCACTAGGCAGTAATTGTATAACTTTTTTACCAAGTGTTTTTGTTTTCTTTGCAAGACTGCTGTTATTACAAAACCAATCGTACCAACCGGCACTACATTGTGTGTCCACATCGCCGCAATTGTAATCACCATTAATAAAGTTACCAACCCATTTATTTACTGTTATTTTATTTGTCATTTTATTTCCTTTCAAGGTGGCTTAATTGCCTATCTGTATGACTAATACAGAAACTACTTATAGTATAGCATTAGAAAATCTAATACTATGTAACAGGCTTTATATTCTCTATTGCCGTTTCAACTTTGCGAGGCGTACCTAAAATATTAAGCATGAGTATTAAATTATTATCTACCTGGCTTTGTACGCTTAACTGCAAGCCAGCCATGCTACCCGTTTTAAACTGCACTAACTCACCTGGACTATATTGCTTAAACACATCAGGTTTATATTTTTTTTGTCTATTTTTCTTTGAATGCTTACTAGTTTTGTAGCCTGTTGGATATATCTCTTTTAAATCATCAATAGCATTTAAACTCAGACAATATGGTGCATCGTTATGCATTATAAATCCATATATGTTAGCATTTTTGGCTATCAATTCAGCTAGCCTGTTTGTATTGCCTTCAACCTTTATTATTAAATATCCTTTGAATAATGGCTCGACATAACTAATCCTCACACGCTTTTTTCTTTGTTGCTTGCTAGTCCTTAAATATTTAGTCTCAAACGGCGTATATACCTCAATATCATTCTCACTTAAATAATCATGCACATTTAAAACTGCATCACTTTTAACTTTTAATATCTGCCACAACATTATTAATATTCTCTGATTGGTATTAACTTAAAACTACTATTATCCATGACAATTTTAGCTTGGTCTAAGTTACCACGCCATGCCAATTTTGCCTGTAATGTTAGTGTCTTGGTCGAGCAATGCAAATAACCACCTGCTGACCTTAAAAAATAACCCTTGCCAGGTTTTGGCACAAAGCTTGCGGATATAATATTTTCGCTCTTGTTGCTTCTCTTGGGAAATTGATTAGGTGCATATTTACGCATTTTATTGAATGTGGTGTAGCTTATATCAGCCATTTCTAATATTTCACTTACGCCATACCCCTCCATCCATAACTTCCTACATTTATGAATTTCAGCTATATCTGCATATTTTTTATATTGCTTAAATTTTGGCGCTACAAGCTTTAACTCTTTTTTCTTTTTGGTAAAACCACGCTTGGGCAATATATCGCGATTGCGATGTGCAAATTTATCTAAGCTTGATTTACTTACACCTAGCTCTTTTGCTATTTGCTCAGGCGACTTATACATATCACCCCACAATTTAGTAGCTAAAAGTATTTTATCTTGTGTCCAAATCCAGCTAGTCATTTGGGTTATCAAGCTTGCCTTCTTCCATCCATGTCAACACGTTTTTATAAACTTGTGGGATTGGGTCTATCTTGCCTTGACTATGCCTTATGATGGTTGACCTGTTGCACCCGCAGAAGGTTGCAAAACTTGCATAGTTAAAACCTAATTTCTTTAATAATCTGCTATATTCGTCGTTTGTCATAGTTACTCCTTTTGTTTTGCCTAGATTTACATAAGATTTACCCTAATGCAACACTTTTCTAACATTAATTTTACTAATACTTACTATAAATATTGCTAATGCGGAATTTATTTCCTTGACTCATGTTTCTGCATAATATAGAGTGTAATCACTACACAAGGCAATAAAGGAAAAATAATGAAACATACAATAGAATCAATTATAGAAAATTGCGGTGGCTCAAAAGCTATCGCTAACAACATCGAAAACCTTAAATACGATAGCGTTAGGAAATGGAAAATATTTGGAATCCCAGAACGACATTGGAGTACAATCATAAGGTTACATAAAAAACGGCTGTCACCCAACAGACTACACAAACTAAACAAGATTTGCAGAGGTGACTTCACATGAGAATACAAAAGCATGAAGGAGAAGTGACTGAAACCTTTTACACTAACCACCCTTACTTCAATCGCATGATGTTACAACGTGCTGTTAAACGAGGCGACACAAGGCGGCAACACCATTTCCAGGAGTTAGTGACAAAAGAAACGACAGAGGCGCTCAGGAGGCTGTTAAATGAAGTTTAGCGAACATCCAGACTACATTAAATATAAACTTATACCAAATTATCTTTATGCTAAGATAGCGCTTGAGCAGTGTGGCAAGTGTGGCTGTGGATGTGGTAGAGATTTGGAATTTGCACAACGTAAGATACGTATTGAGCATCTGGCTCAGAGGGCGTTTGGGGGCAAGCATGAGGAGGCTAATATAGCGCTTTGGTGTGTGAACCCCTGCGCTCTAGCTAAAGACAGGAGAGACGCTCAAAATAGGCGTAAGGTCAGAAGCTTAACAAAGTCTACCAAGAAAAGTCAGAAGCCTAAACAGAAAATACAAGGTAAAGCTAAGATACAATCGCGTGGTTTTAACAACAGCTACAAGCCGAACATTAAGGAAATTGATTGATGGAGATAAGCAATCAAAACATAACTGTATGGTTTAGCTGTGGAGCTGCAAGTGCTATAGCAGCAAAAAAAACAATAGAACTTTATGGTCAAAGCAACACAGTTACTGTTGTAAACAACCCTGTAATAGAAGAACACCCAGACAATGTAAGATTTTTAAAAGACGTACAAGATTGGTTAGGTCAAAAGATACATATATCAAAAAACAGTAAATACCCAAATTGTAGTGCAGTAGAGATATTTGACAAACGCAAATACATGGGAGGTATAGCAGGAGCGCCTTGCACACAACTACTAAAAAAGGGAGCTAGGTTAGAGTGGGAAAAAACACACGATATTGACTGGCACGTTTTAGGATTTACATATGAAGAAAAAAGCAGAAGTGAACGATTTATGTTTACAGAGCGCTCAAATTTAATACCTGTACTAATTGATTTAGAAATTACAAAAAATGATTGTTACAACATAATAACAAAAGCTGGGCTGCAGTTACCAGAAATTTACACATTAGGCTATCCAAACGCTAATTGCATAGGCTGTGTTAAGGCCACAAGCCCTACATATTGGAATCATGTGCGTAAGATGCACCCAAAAACATTTGAACAAAGAGCAAAGCAATCAAGACGGATTGGCGCTAAGTTGGTTAGAGTAAAAAACAAACGTATATATTTAGATGAGCTTAAAGTGACAGATAAAGGCAGACCAATGAAATCAATGAACATTGAATGTGGTATCTTTTGTGAGGAGAAATAAATGTACAAACGCAATAAATACAACGCGGTTAAAGTTAAAGACGATGGTATGACATTTGACTCAAAGCGGGAACACGCCAGATACTTACATAACAAACAAAGATTGAAGGACGGTGAGATATCAGAATTAGAGATACACCCAGTTTATCAGATATTAGTTAATGACCAAAAGATATGTAGATATACTGCTGACAGCCAATACAAAAATAAAGAAGGCACATTGATTGTTGAGGATGTTAAATCACCTATTACAGCAAAGCAAGCGCGTTACAGGCTTGTTAAGAAACTTATGAAAGCTGTACATGGGATTACTATCCTGGAGGTATACTAAAAAAATAGGGCGATAGAAAAGGATTAGAAAACTACCGCCCAGATGCCATTACTATTGAGGGAAACCAATGGCTTTACATAATATTAAATACAATATAACATAATGCAAGCAAAAAGGATTAAAAATGCAAGATTATCACTCACCAGAGGCTGAACAGGCTATCATAGGCGGTTTACTACGCGATAACGACTACTATGACGTGGTTAGCAACAGCCTAGCGCAACAACATTTCTATAACCCAATCAATAGCAAGATATATATTATCATTAGCGACAGATTAACATCTGGCCATAGCGTTGATGCAATATACGTAAAGAACCAACTGACAATGTTAGACGTTGATGTTGACTTAGCAGAATATCTATCAACGTGCGTACATATGTTTTCTGGTGATGAAAATGTAGTTAAGTCATACAGCGAGATAGTTATAGATTACGCTAAACGTAGAGAGGCAGACTACCTCACAAGAGCTTTGCAAGACAAATTGAATGACAATGAGCAAGCAATAGATACTGTATTGCAAGATTACGTTGCTGACATTGATGCTGTTATGCTTGATGGCAATAAGCAGCTAACCAAAAGTGAAACCTCAAAACAGTTATCAGACACTTTTATAGCAGACTTGAATGCAGATAAAGAGCAAGCAAGCTGTTACTCTGGCTACTTTCATCTCGACCAGATGCTTGGTGGATTTGTGCCAGGCAGAGTTTACGTTATGGCGGGAAGGCCATCAATGGGTAAGTCAGCGGTAGCCTTAAATATTGCAAAAAATGTAGCTATGCAGAGAAAAGGTGTAGTTTTTTTATCACTTGAAATGACCAACAGCGGCCAAAGTGAAAGAATTATAAGTAGCATAGGCGCTACTACATATGGGCCACAGAATTTCCCAATTTATAGTCAATTGCGACACGCATGGCGCGAAAACAAATCAAGAGATAAGATAAAGAGAGCCGCAGATACATTTGCTAAACTACCTATTGAGTGGGAGGAAGGTGTTGGATTAAACCTTAACAACATCAAGCTAGTGACTAACAGAGCCATACGCTCATTACGTGCAGGTGGTAGTGATTTAAAGTTACTTATTATTGACCACATAGGACACGTTGCTGGAACGCGGCCAGGACAATCAAACTACGAAAAGGTTACAGAAGTTAGTAACGCGCTGATATCCATAGCAAAGCAATATGAAGTACCTGTACTAGCATTATGCCAACTATCCAGAGCAGTAGAGCAAAGGGATGATAAGAGGCCACAGCTTAGTGACCTCAGAGAATCTGGTCACATAGAACAAGATGCAAGTTGCGTTATAGGCATTTACAGAGATTACTACTATGCCGAACGCGAAGCCAGAAACGCCAGAGGTGATGACAATGACCTAACAGCAAGATTAACCGAAGGGCAAAACAAACTTGAAATGATAGTAACAAAAAACAGACATGGAAACATAGGTGAAGTCAATTTATATTGTGAGCTTTCAAGAATGTTTATAGATAATCCAAACCAAGATTATAGGGGCAGAAAATGAAAAAAGGGATTTGGGGATGGGAAGATGCCATCACAAAAAGCAATTTGGAACCAATGACTAGATTGGTGTTGTTGACTTTACGTACTTATATGAATGCAAAGAACGAACAATGCTTTCCAGGTGCAAAGAAAATAGCAAAGAGTAGTGGCATGAGCTTGAGAAGTGTATTTACACATTTACACAAGGCAGAGAAGGCTGGATTTGTTGTAATAACAAAGAAGAAAAGCCATAATGGTGGACACGATAGCAATGAATATACTGCTTGTTACCCTATGCACGTCGTGCATGACCCTCATGCAGGAGATGCACCCCCCCTAGTGCAGGAGATGCATACTAACATACAAGTTGAACAAACAAGTAAACATAAAGAGCTTTTTGAACAGGTTTGGAGTGAGATTAATAGCAAGCTAGTTAAATCCAGGCAAGGTGGTAAAAAAAGAGCATATGCTAGATTTGTACAGCTATGTAGTGAATACGACCCTAACACGTTAGCTAATGCTATCAGAGGCTATTATAACGATGCACCACAGAAGAAAAATAATTATGCATATGCGGCGAGTATTGTTGCCTGCCTAGGTATTAAAGAATTATATGCAGGATACTTGAATGATAAAATAACAAAAGAGGAGGGTAAAAGCGTTTATGAAAAATATATAGAGAAAAATAAATTGACAACGTAAAATAAATCCGTAAAATATACACATTAATAAAGGAAAAAATTATGAAATACTCAGAATCAACAAAAAACATAGCACCAGCTGTTACAGCCGCTAGTAATGCTATTACTGGCGCAAAGAAAGATGGTAAAAACCCACATTATAAATCAACATATGCAACACTTAGCTCAATTATTAATGCGGCTAATAAACCATTAAGTGATAATAATTTAAGCATTATGCAAGAATTAAGTGAAATAACAGACAACCAAATGATTAAAGTTACTACACGATTAAATCATACGTCTGGCGAATATTATGAATTAGTAACACCAGCACCATTGAAAAATAAAGATATTCATGTGCTAATGAGTACATTCACTTATTGCCGTAGAAATGCAATATCAGCAATGCTAAATATCCCAGTTGAAGATGATGATGGAAATAAGTCACATGATGCAAAAGCAGAAAAAATTGTTGTTGACCTAGAGCCTATGCTTATAAAGATATCAGAATCTATGGATAATGATTCCCTTGAGGCTGTTGCTAAGGAAATTAGAAATGCTGAGTTACCTACCAATGCAAAAGCTAAGTTACGAAAAGCCTGGACAGAACAAAAATCTATATTGATTGCTGTTGAGAAAGCAGAAGCGTGAAAATCGTAGACGTACAGCAAGGTAGCCCAGAGTGGTTTAGTGCGAG
>ENA-ORDA01000893-ORDA01000893.1-marine-metagenome-genome-assembly--contig:-NODE-893-length-27770-cov-8.435778_pt1 | contig 27770 bp, 29 predicted proteins | sample MGYA00237778_ERZ508506 | MGnify/ENA primary metagenome ERZ508506 (study PRJEB26177, sample SAMN06267891) | marine metagenome | isolation source: Monterey Bay, California, USA | place: Pacific... | reverse complement strand
TTTTTAGGAGTATGGTATTTGTAATACCACTCTCCTTTTTCGTTACTGTTGTGCGCCTTTTTCCTCCATTTGCGTTTCCTCCTCCATCGCCCGGAAACTGTTGACTCAGAAGCGAGGAAATGAAGCGCTTCTGCCGACAAGTAAAGATCCATTTGTTGCGTGGTGTGTCGCTGCTCAAACCATTTTGGGTGTACGACGGACTTTAGACCGAACAAAGTCTTGGATTTTTTGCCGCCGGAAACACTCAAAGAATAATCTAAGAATTTGCCGATTTGATACGTTCGTACGTCGTTCAACGAGGGCTTGAGGAGGCGCTGCGTCTCTTCCTCTTTGCTGCCCACAGAGTGCTCTATTCATGGTAGCATATAGCGGTTCTGTAGAACACTTTTTAATTGGTGTGGCAGAGTCGCAGTGCACCGTTTTTTGAGGCATCTTAAGATTACCATGCAAGAAGGAGTAAGAGCATACACCAGCCCGGCCAAGAAGGCCACCGTTAACCGAACATTCACCGTATACGGAGGGAGGGCAATCCAATTGCCAGTACTTGATATGTCGAACCTGAAGATTGCTGCAAGCCAAGAGGCTCGAGACTTCGTGCGAGACCAACTCCACGATCCGGCTACCATCGGGTTCCCGGACATGGGGTTGTTCAAGGGACACGGAGTGATTCTTCAGGCACTCAACGCCACCACTTCGCACGTCTTGTTGGTCGTTGACGATGAGATGGCGTTGGTTATGATGGCGATGCTTAACCACACATACCAAGTCATGGGCTACGAACTCATCTACGATACGACAACGACACTCTTAGAGTCCCAGGCTGTCGATAACGATAGCGGCGCTACCAATGGAAGCATGGAGCAATCTACGGATGCTTCCAGCGAGCTTTCCACTGGTACGCCAAGCACACGTGCGACCGCTGATGTTCTCGGCATGGAGGTGGCCTGAATGTGGCTGTACATCTCCGGCGGCTTCTTGTCCATCGTTGCGCACCGCGACCAACCTATGCACTTACTGGTTCGTGCCAGGCACCCCGACCACATCGGAGCATTTCTTCCGGGGCTGGCCGTCACTGTCATGCCCGAAGCAGACTACCCGTTCCGAGTTGTAGCGCATAGAACTGTTGTTCAGAGGGCGCTCATCCACTACGTGATGAACATGGATTATGATAACTTCAAGAACAGTATTGACGATCGTGCTTACCACGACACCTGTGTTGAAGTGTGGCGAACAATGTGGGCATATGGCCACCGGGAAGGGGGTCTTTGAATGCGTACAAGCATCACGCACCCGCTTCGCATCGACTGGTTACCTGTTGAAGGCGACGAAGGTCGCATCGGCATGACGTTGTGTCCCGGCAAATATCAGCCAATATCTTGGACTGGTGGATGGGACAGACAGTTGGATTTGGATTTCGAGGCGCTGAAAGAAAACGGTACTTCGAAACTCATTAGTCTCGTTACACACGAAGATATGGAACTTCTTCGCGTATCCCAATTACCCGAGGTTGTTGAGGCAAGTGGCATTGAATGGGTTCACCTCCCTTTACCAGACTGCTCAGTGCCCACTCGAAAGTGGCTTAGGCGTTCTGTGCCAGTGTTTACAGAACTGCAAACAAGTATTTCCGAAGGTGAACGCGTCGTTGTGCATTGCATGGGTGGGTTGAGTCGGGCCGGGACTTTTGTCGCCATCTACTTGTACCTACGCGGTTATTCAATGACTGATGCGATTGGAAGAGTTCGAACTGAACGCGATGGGCGTTGCATCAACACGAAGCAAGAAGCATTTCTTTTCGACCTTGAAACACAGCATATGGATGAGCGGTCAAAAATCGAACGTTATGCAGGGGATATTGGTCACTTTGACGGCAACTTGATCACTTGGGCGGAAGAACATCTTTGCAACTGGCCGGTCAACAGCAAATGGAGACCGTATGGAAGTGGAGTCTTGTACGTTAAAACAGGCCTAAACACCTGGCAACTCGCTTCGATTGTGGACCACCCATTCTCCCGACTTAGCCATACTGCGTTCACAAAGCTCATTGAAACTGTAGGTTTGACAATGGATGACAAAGCACTCCTCGATTGCGGCGAAAATACGCTCTCGTCTGCTGAATTTTCTGTAAGAATGTTGTTCAAAATGTGAGGACTTTTTCACTGTCTTGAACCCATGCCGAACATTCAGCCATGGTTGAGAATTGTGCACCTTCATAATACGGCTGACCCTTGAGCACGCCGCATCTGCTCTGACAAGTACCGCATACTTTGACCGGTACTCCGTTAGCAATCAGTTCCTTGGTCATCGCCACCATGTCCTCAACGCCTTCTGGAGGTTCTATGCCGTCGCGCGCCAAATCGACGCTGTCGTTCATCAAAAAAAGGCGGACTTCTGCACCCTCGCTGTTCAATTGTCGAGCCAATCGCAACGCATTCCACGTCACATCGGTGCCGTCGTAGGGTTGGTGATTGAGTATGATCAGAATTGCCATAAGCAGCGGATAACAACTCGGTGTTTGAAACCAACGATGAAATCGTGCAAGGCTAGGTTAAACATGCCTTCAAAAGGTGAAGACCGAAGCCACGTCTATGAAGGTGTCATTTGAAGCATTTGCGAAATGGCTCATTCCCCATCGGAAAAGGGTTCACGTTGCCGTATTCTTCCTCACGCTACTGATGATTCCAGGTGTACTCACCGCGCTTCAACCCATCGATATGGAATCGTATGAAATGGATTCTCCAGAACTTGAGGCACAATCCATCATCGATAATGAGTTCTCCAACTCAGAAATTATTCTTGGTTTCCTCGTTTCAGCCCGAGACCCTGCCAATGTACCGCCTATGGAAGAATGGACGCCCGTGCCGCGGATGAGCGACGGAGCACCCGATTATGCATCGTTGCCTAGTGCCAATCAGATGCTTGAAGCAGGAGAGCCGTGGGGTGGAATCAACGCTCCAACAGCGGGTATCATGAACCTCACTTTGTTGCAGGAAATCGATTCAAAGGTTAACCTGGTTCAAGATCATCCGCTCAGCAAGGCAATGAAACCATTGGTGAACGATGTCACCGGTAATCAAGCTCCTGGGGCAATCTCATTGTCGGATCACTTCCGAGGTTTCATGAACGGCTCATCCATTCTTACTCAACCCGGCCTCACTACACTGGGTGTCGTCACAGAGCCGCCGACCAACTGGACCGATTGCGGCGTGTTGGAATGCCTCGAGTTTGATGATGAAAACGTCACACAGCAGCACATTGATTTGGCAGCGTCACGAATGGCAGAAGCATCCAACAACAATTTTCTACGATGGTTATCGCTTGACAGAGGATTTGTTGCCGACATGAATGCCCTTCAAACCGGCCCTGTTGGTGGCTCTCTAAACAGCGACGGCACATGGGAGAATGCATTCTATGCAACCGGCCGTTGGTCTGCTTCATCGACGTGGTTGCTCGTTCAATTCGACCGTGGAATGCTTGAAGAGATGGGTTGGGAAGTTATTTGGAAAGATTCACTCCAAGAAAAAAGCCTCGACTTTTCTGACGATGGTGTCAAAATCGGTGGGTACAGAATAGCCGACCGTTCTCTTGTCCTCCACCCCCCACAATACACTGAAGAATACTGTCTTGAGATGCAAAAAGAGGGGACTGGATGCTCCACGGAATGGTCGTATATGGACTTGGAAGGGCACTTGCGCTCCAACGACCGAACCACAATTACCCTTCTCCTTGGCCAAGGTGTCAACGTTGAAGTCAACAGAGAACTGCAGGCGAGCGCCGGCCTCGTGATACTGATGGGGCTTGCAATCGTCGGACTGCTCTACGTTAGCTTGCGAAGAGTGTCAGATGTTGTCATCGTCATGTTTGCGCTCGGAACTGCGTTGCTTTGGATGCAAGGATTGATTGGTCACTTCTCGAGCATTACCTCTTGGTTTGGCCTCTCCCTCATTGCTCGTTCTCAATTCTCAAATCTACTCCCGATTCTCATTCTTGCGTTAGGTATTGACGATTCGTTGCATGCACTTCATCGCTACAAAGAGGAGCGAGGTAACTCGGCGACACCTGAAGAGGCTGCTGAAACAACCCTCCAAAGAGTCGGTCGAGCGATTATGCTGACGTCTGTAACAACGATGGCTGCGTTTGCAGCGAACGTGTTTAGCGACATAGCAGTGCTGCGGTCGTTCGGAATCGAAGCCGCACTTGGCATACTCTCAGCGTTCATTCTCACTGGCCTTTGGGTCCCGTTGATTCGCCTTTCGGTCGATAATTGGATGCAGAAGCGGGACATGAACATCGATGAATCAGGTGATACGACGCACCTCGTACCAGAGCGCTGGTTGAAGAAAATCTCGCTCAAATCTGGAACATTCAAGAACTCTGTAATCATTGCTGGTGTCGCATTCCTCCTGACTGTTCCTGCTGCTTGGGGCATGGCTCAACTGGAAGGTGATTTTGCTGTCGAAGATTTCCTCGACGAGCGTTCAGACTTTGCTATTGGCGTTCAAGAAATATCACAACGGTTTGCCGATGAAGGAGAGCCTGCAAACTTGCTGATTGAAGGCGATGTTCTCGACCCTGATGTCTTTGCAGCCATCGATATATTCCGCCAAGATATGGATGATTTACCCGAGGGTGTTCCGGATAAGATCACTCGTCAACCCGACGGTACAATCGATATTCTAGCTCTTGACGAGATGGTTCTTGCTGCACAAGGTTCGCTTGTTCTTGATTCTACACCGTTCGAAGAGGCTGGGTGGCTTGTCAACGAAACTGGACACGGAATGAATTGTTCCGACGCCGGTAATGGACCGTTGATGGATTTGACAGACCGAGATTGCCTGTCGTTCTTCTACGGATTCCTCTCACTTAACGGCGTCCCTGGCGTAGGTCCAATCCCGGACATCCCTCCGAGTATTGTCGCACTTTACATCGCACCCGCTGTCGAGTTGGACCCGACACAGCCTTGGCTCGACATCAACGGTGAACCTGCAGCGTACGAACGTATGCTCATTCGTTTTGGCATGACCGCTCCGGAAGACTTCCCCGGCATGGCTGGAGGCATGGAAGAAGTATGGAGAGACTTGTCTTCGTTCACCAACCTCTCGACAGGTGACCGGCTTGAAGCCGGCGAGGAAAGCGATGACAAGCCCCTGACGTGGGTGATGACAACCGGGCGACCAGTGACCCGTTTCGTTGCCTCGACTACGATGCAAAACGAGATGCAATCCTCTCTGTTACTCGGATCCTTATTCGTCTTCATCACCCTCTCCATTGGTTTCAAATCCTTTAAGCAGGCAAGTGTAACATTAGTTCCGATTCTCTTGGTCGTTGTATGGTTGTACGGTTTGATGTACATGGCTGGCTCATCGCTCAACATCGTCACAGTAACCATCGCTACAATATCTCTAGGCGTAGGCATTGACTACTGTATCCACGTCACTGAAAGGTACCGCGAAGGTCGGGAATCGGGCGAGACACATGATGAGGCGCTCATCGGAATCGGTGGAGCGTGCGGACTAGCATTGGTCGGTAGTGCCGCATCGGACATCGCTGGTTTCAGCGTGATTGCTCTTTCACCAATGGGCTTGTTCAGTAATTTCGGCATCTTCTCTGCAGCGATGATTGCCTTTTCGCTCATTGCAAGTCTCGTTCTTACCACTGCGGCTTTAGGCTTGATTGCCCGTACACCAAATGTGGAGGCTGAAAGCAATGGACATCCGACGGCTTGAACTCAACGACATAGCATCGGGGTGGTCGATCAACGAACAAGGACTTCCCGGTACGGGACAAATCACAGAAGTTGAATTTGCCGACTTACTCAGTCTCTGTGAAGTGGCAGTAGGCGTATTCGAAAACGAAGAGATGCTCGGTTTTGTACTCTGCCTGTTACCCAAGACCCGTTACGCAAGCCTCAACTACGCTTGGTTCAATGAACGGTATTCTTCTTTCTTGTACGTTGATCGGATTGCTGTAGCTGAAAAGCATCGCGATAAGGGGGTTGGCTCAATCTTGTACGGATACGTCATAGAGCATGCTCGGCAAATTCCTTCACCGGTTGTCGCCGAAGTTAACTTAACACCACCAAATCCAGGTTCAATTCGCTTCCATGAGCGGCATGGTTTCAGCCAAGTTGGCGTTTTCAACCAAGGTGAAAAGTCAGTAGCAATGATGCTCCATCCTGTGAAAGGATTGATTGACTGAAAGAACGCAGTATTGTTTAAGACCATCCGCTCAAAAGTAAAGGCATGGATGACCTCTTCAGTGGAAGCCCAAGTGCTCCGCCTCAGAGCGTAGTTATTCAAGATTCTGAGCCTGCACAGCCTCCAAATCAAACATTCGATGCTGTCACACTCTCAGGCCAAACATCTCATTTCCAAAATGTTGCAGCACCCCAGCATGGATACCAAGTTCCACTCGCTGCGGGAAATAAACCGTCTCTTCCGATGTTGGGCATTTCAATACTGCTCATTCTGTTTTCAACCGTGTTTCCGTTTCTAGCCATTGATTCCTTCATGGGCGATGATGACCTCATCTGCTGCCTTCTATGCAACGGCAACGCCGCGGGATTCATTCTTATGGGAGTTTACTGTTTCCAGTATGGGATATGGGAGAAGAACGTTGGCAAGAATGTCTCAATGACATTCTCGTACATCATCGGCATCTTGTTGTTCATTGCAGCGGGAATCTTTGTCTTCCTTTGGTCCGTATTCACCCAAGATGCCTTGATCTGAGACCGCCTTTTCTACCCGCTATGACAGCGGTGAGTTCATCAATGAGTGCTTTTAGGACGTATCGCTGTCTTTGGGGTTGGCCCCGAGAAAGTGGTGATGTTATGACCGAAAAAAAACCCGATGAACCCGAAGATTCTGATGAAGATTGGATGAAGTATGCCAACGCTGGTTTCGGAGAAACAGACTACTCACTTTGGGACGATGAAGAAGTCACTGAAGTACCAATCGAAGCTGATGGCGACTGGGATGATGCAGACGAATCACCCGACCAGTTAAGCACGCACATGGAAGAAATCCCACGTGCCCCCTCGCCTGCCGGACACAAGCATCTTGTGCGTATTGGGACATGCGACCACTGTCTTGGACGGCTCGGCGGTAAGAAGAGATTCGAACAAAGCCTCGAAGAGTCCGGTATCGAAATACGTAACTTAGTGACTGAAAGGGACTCTCACTTGTCCGATGCCCGGACAGAACAACCACTATGCCCATTCTGCGAAAACCTCTACGAGGAATCTGAATTACTGGCTGACATCATCTTTGATTCCATTTCACCCTACGAACTTTCTCGATTGCAACTTGGGGCAAGGATCCCCAAGGATCAAATTGAGCATGAAGAAGAGATGAGGAAGCGTTTCGGCGCGGGTGGTTCAGACGCCCTCAAAAGTGGTTTAGTACGAGTCATTGCTCAGCATCTCAACAAGCGACTTGAAGGAGTGACATTGGTAAACGACAAACCCCAAGTGTTAGCTCTCATCGATGTGTTGACTTTGACTGTGGAACTTGACATCCGAGCGCATTACCTCTACGGGCGTTACCTCAAGCTCGAGCGCGGTATTCCGCAGACTCGATGGCCGTGTCGAGCGTGCAAAGGGCGAGGTTGCCAACGATGTGAACAATCAGGACTTCAGTACAAAAAGAGCGTTCAAGATTTAATCGGAAATCCCTTGCTCGGATTGTTCGAAGCCGATGAACATGCCTTCCACGGCATGGGTAGAGAAGACATCGATGTTCGCTGCATGGGCCGAGGGCGTCCATTTGTTATTGAAATGAAGGAGCCAAAAATCCGTTCAATCGATGCTGCAAAAGCGATGGAACTCATCAACAAAGAAGCAGATGGAAGCATCAAAATCACTGGTCTGCGTGATTCGAATCGAAGTGAAGTCGTACGAGTGAAAGATACGCCGGCTGAAAAGTCATACACCATTCGTTTCCGAATTTTACCCCTCAGTGAAGAGGAGATGAAAGTCTTGACCGCACCCGTAGATTTGACGCATGTTGATGTTCAAGAGCGGGGTGGCAAGGGCAAGAAAAAATCCTCCAAACGCAAGCGACGCGGTGACAAGAAAAACGACCACAAGAAGCCACTTCCATCGGTCATTGATGTCCCAGTGGGTCCAGATGAAGCGACTCTTAAAGCCATGAAAAAGCCTGAATTGGTAGCGATGGCGGAAGAAATGAAATTGAAAAAATCGGGAACGAAACCTGAACTTATCGAACGTATCTTGGCTGCTGGCCCGCCTGCCCCTACATACCTCGACCTGCCAGAAAACGACGAGATTTTGGAAACCATCACCAAATTGTCGGGCGTGAAACTTGCTCAGCGCACTCCTGAGCGGGTTGCGCACCGAAGAGCGGACCTCATTCGCCGACGAACGGTTTACGAAACCTCGAATCCAACCATCGAGATGATGGAGGACGGCGTTCGTGAAGTCGAGTTCACTCTGCGCTGTGAATCGGGTACTTACGTCAAAGAAACAGTTCACGGCGATGGTGGCCGGACGCAACCGAGCCTCTCCTCGCTGATCAAGGCGAAGTGCGAAGTTCTATGGCTCGATGTCGGCGATATACACGCAGATTGAACGCCATTTGAAGCGTTCAAAAAGGCTATTTTCAGCAAATCCATGGTTCTGCATCCGTCGCGGTGCTTATATGGGAAAGGTAGGTCGCCAAATTGCTCGGAAGATGCGTAACTGCAAACTCGGGCAAGAAGGAGGCGACAAACATGAAGCGATCCAAGGGGCTGCGAGTCGGAACACGAAGCATTCTACGTCGACGTAAGGGCGAGCGTAGCCGAGTCAACATCAGCCGTGTTATGCACGACTATCAAGAAGGCGACAGAGTAGCCATTGTCCTCGACGGTGGCCAACAAATGGGTATGCCTCACCGCCGATTCCACGGCCGAACAGGATTCATCCAAAAGCGACAAGGTGTTGCTTGGGTTGTCGCCGTCAAAGACGGTAACATGCCAAAAACGGTCATTGCTCGACCTGAGCACCTTCGACCACTCGAATGAGGAATTACCATGACTGAAGAAGAGCGATTCGTAGACTTTGCAACTGTCAGAACCATGCTTTTGGAAGCTGAAAAGCGACGAAAGAACCTCACCTACGAACAAAAGGCCGCCCTACAGCACGCTGAATGGGCTGCAAGCGACGCTCGTAACGGATTCAAAACCGACCCAGAGGTGTTCAATCAACTCAAAGATGCCCTTGGTGAAGTCGCAACTCTGTCCACGCTCCCGCACTTGGCAGCAAAATTGGCTGAACTTATGCCCCTGTATTCAAACGACGTTAAGGCAGTTCTAGCATCTGAGCGAAAGACTATTCCCGACGATGAAATCACCGCTGTTCTGGAGATTGTTCGTCAACATATCGGATTCGAATGAAACCCGACCCCTCTGAGGTGATTGGACATGACCGGTGCGCGAAAAGACCGTAATATCAAGATTGGTGCAGGTAAGAAGAAGTCGACTTCGAGTCCGAACTCAACTTCATGGTCACGTCCAGCAGAAGGAAGAAAGGACGTTGCGCCTGCTCCAAAGGCGCAGCCTCGCCAAAACCCTGCGCCAAGACGAGACAACAACCGCGGCAACAACAACCGCAGAGGCAACCAAAATCGCCAAGGAAACCGTTCTTCTCGACCTCAACAGAAATCGCCTCTCATGGAAGAAGAGTGGGCTCGTGTCATCGACCACGATCAAACTCGAAACGAGATCATCGCAGTCAGTGAAGCAAAGATGTTGTTGTGCCGACTCAAGCCCAAAGCGGGTATTACCCCATTGCTTACAACTGCTCGAGTCTATATCGGCACCGATTCTCAGGCGCGGGAGCACATCGACCAAGTTCTTGGCATGACCAACCTTGGAAGAGTTGCGAACCATGTCAAGGCTGACCTCCCTCTGGTGATTCAAATCTTCATCGAAGAGAACGAGCAGCATTTCATCAAGGCCTTCTTCAATGTAGCTGGCAACATGTCACTCAAACAACACGCCTTTGAACTCCTCTCCGGAGTTGGCAACAAGAAAGCCATGCAGATGGTAGAAGCACGAGGTTCGTCCGGGTTTGAATCCCTGAGTGCTCTCAATGAAGCCTGTAACATTGACGCTGGAGAACTGCTAGCAAAGCGATTCCTTGCTGAACTCGATGACCGAGAAATGCAACCCCGGCTACTCGATTTGCTCTTGCCGGTGAAGGCATGAGGGGCGCTCGCTGGCTTATTGACAGTTTGAGAGATAAGCAGCCGTTCGATAAGTCGCTGGGCCAGCATTTTCTTGTCAACGATGAACTTATTGCGCGTGCGGTAGAACTTGGCGATGTTTCTGAGCAAGACCATGTGCTCGAAATTGGCCCAGGACCGGGCGTCTTAACCGAAGCATTGCTTTCCACTGGATGCAAATTAACTGCAATTGAAATCGATGCAGGTGCAGTCGAACATCTACGCGGTGCTTTCGCACCGGAAATTGAATCAGAACAATTTACTCTCATTGAGGGCGATGCACTGCAGGCTCGATGGCCGGAAAATGTAGACAAACTCATCGCAAACATCCCCTACCAAATCTCATCGCCATTGGTAGACGAACTTACCAGATACCACCGAAACCCTCGTACAACACCTCTGCAACAAATTGTACTGCTGGTGCAAGAAGAATTTGCTGAACGGTTGGTCATGGAATACGAGAGCGACGTTGGCTCATTAGGGATGACCGTTTGTCTTGACTGGGAGTGTGAAATCGAAGACAAGGTGTCTCCACATAATTTCAGCCCCATGCCGAAAGTCAATTCCTGCTACATCACCATGGAACCGCACGGAGAAGAGTGGCCTTGTGATGTGCGTCTGGTTCGGCAGATGATTCATCTTGCCTTTGACCAGCGCAGAAAGAAGTTGCGCTCGACACTCAAATCCGTGCCACGGCGTATTGGAAGGGTCAAAGGGTGGCACGCAGGACGATGGAAACAGGCCTTTGCAGCGCAGCAAGATGATGAGAGGATGGAAATGCGCCCTGAAGAATTGGAACTTGATGATTGGATTGAATTGAGTGAATCATTCACACAATGCACTGAGAATTCGTAGTTCATAAGGGGTCAACAACAGTCTCTATTCCTACACTGTGAGAGGAGAGCCTTTTCTTAGGAGGGTCTCCTCGCCTAGACTCGACGGAGGGGATACTATGGCCAAGAAAGACACCTATCTTGCTTTACTACGCCGAGGTATCGACGAAACAACTGCTCAGCAGTTGGCCGATTCCGGTCTGAAAATTGGCGATTTAAAGAAAATCGACAAAGACATGTTGATTGAAAATTACGGCCTGAAAGCCGACATCGCCGATGGTGTAATTTCGATTATCACTGCTGGACCTCAAAGCCACGGGAAAGAACGTTATTTATCCAAGGTTTTGGCACCTGAAAAGAAACAAGAGTCAAAGATTGAAGAGATTAAGTTTCAACGCAAGCAAAAGGATGTACTTACTGAACTTGCTGAGCAAAAAGAGCGACTTAAGATTGCGAAAGTCGAATCCTTCCGTGCTAAGAAACTGATTATGAATCGACTCGGAAAGACCGTTGAACTCATTGTTAAGTTGGAAAACAACCTTCATGACGAGGGCAAAGACGATCAAAAGGTCAAGATTCGTGACCAATTGGAAACCCGTGGCTTAGAAGCTGCTCGTGACCATGAGATGCTTGAACTCGAAGGCACGCCGCAAGATATTGTTGACTTCCGCCGAAAGCATGTTCCTGCGCTCATTTTCCACGCCTGCCCGAATTGCGGTGATGAAATGGACCCTCGACAAGCGCGAGACCAAGACCGTCCTGAAGAGTGGGCATTCATGTGCTGGGAATGTGAAACCAGTTTCTCTCCCGGACTTGCAACCCTCGTCGAAACGCGCCTCTCAAATGGCTCACGGATTAGCATCGACCCTGACAAGCGACCACGTAATTCCGTTCCACCAAAGCCTGCTTCGATGGATTTGTCGAGTATGAACGAACTGATACGAAAGGATTTGGAAGTCACCGGAGCGACCGCAGACGAGATGACCAAAGCCGTTGAGGAAGGCGGCCTTACTGGCGGCCTCATGGACATCAACGATTGGATCGATCAGAAGTTGGATGCGAAAAACTACATCCAAGCCCAAGAAGACCGCGAAGACTTCATTCTACGTACTGGCGCTGGTGCAACCAAGTTCAACAAGTGGATGAAGAAGGCTGGATTGTACTTCAACAAGCAAACCGGCCGCTGGACTCGCCACAAGGACATGCGCTGAGGTGGCCATATGTCAGCCAATGCGGTTACCGCTGAGGAAGTACCCGTAACTGAAGAAGGACGCCCCGTTGTCCGTTTTTTACAAGGTGCCAACCTCTTAGGGCAGACGCCTTTCATTGCAGGAAATACTTTGGTTGAGCATGCTGAAGATGCAGGCGTTCGTATTCCGACGAATTGCACATCCGGGACGTGTGGAACATGTATGGTTACCCTTCTCTACGGAGAGATTCCGTTACCTGAGATTCTCCCGCCAGGTCTTGATGACTATCTTGTGGAAGAATGTGCGCGATTAGGCTGCATTGGTGTGCCGAACGGTGACGTAGATGTGGATATTCGCCCGCCATTGTAGGGGCTGAATGAATGATTGGAGAATGGATTCGCTCAAATGCGATTATCATTATTGTCGACCTCATTGGCCTTTACATCGTCATACGCTTTCTATCATGGAAAGTTCAACACAAATTGGAAGAGGTCGAGCAACGCCAAATATACGCGAACCGGCAAAAGAAAATCAACCGACAAAACAGTACTTTAGACCCCGAACAGGAATGAAAACATCAACAACCATGAACGTAAGGGGCACTCATGGCGGAACTGCGTTTACAGACCGCTGCATCCGGCCGAATAGCACGTGATAAATACGATCTAAATACGGTCCAAGAGGCCATTCAAGAACAGGGACTAGCATGGCTTGACATCCTTCGACCTGATGATGAAGTCCGTCAATTTCTACTCGAAAAAATGGAGTTTGACGAACTCGCAGTCGAAGACGTTTTTGGACCCGCAGATACGACTGCTCAAAAGTTCATGAATCACCGTTTCATTGTCATCAATGCTCGTGATGCTGACAACCAATTGGATACCGAACCCGTTGCAATTTTCATCAAAGAAAACCTCCTCATTACTGTTCGACATTACAGCATTCCTGCACTAAAGAAATTCAGGCTCCGATTCAAAAAAGCAGATGAGGAAGACTTAGCTTTAGGAATCGATTTCCTACTCTACGAGTTGCTGGATGCTATTGCTGACGATTGGACACCCATTTTGAACTCCTATTCCCGCCAATTGGACCAACTCGAATTCCAAGTGTTCGACCCGTCCAAAAAATACGATAACATTCTTGAAAGTCTTCACGATTTGAAGCGCTATTTGCGTGAAGCAAGTAAATCGATTGAATCGTTGAATACCGTCACAATGAGGTTGCTCAAACCAAACGAACGCCTAATTGGTTCTGGAGCTGAACGTTACTTTTCTGACCTCAACCAGTTGTCAGTAGCACTGGTGAAGCGTGCAAAAAACTACTCGTCAGGTGCAACTTCTGCACGCGATTCTTACCTCAGTAACATCAGCATGCAATTGGCCGAATCAAATGCGCAACTGACTGAAGTGATGACTACGCTCACTATCATCGGCGCCATCATGCTGCCGCTGACACTGATAGCAGGAATATTTGGCATGAACAATGAGGATTTACCGCTCAGTCAAGTTGGTGGTTTTTGGGGGATTATTGCCATCATGCTGGCTTTTGCTTGTATCATGCTGACCTTCTTCTGGCGACGCGGTTGGTTGAAAACCTACGAAGGTTAAGCGCGAGTGTTCAAGAACCGTGGACATTTCTTTGAAACTATGACCGGGAGTGGACAAGTCACAACTGGTCCGTTACCTATCGGCCAATTTGTTCAGTTGATTAAACAAACAGTTTCTCACGACCCATTGTTCCGAAACCAAGCGCTCAAGGGCGAGGTGACGCAATGGAAACAATATGCTAGCGGCCACACTTACTTCTCACTACGAGATCAAGATGGACAGATGAGTGCCGTGATATGGAAAGGTAAGTGCCCTATTGACCCGAGTATCAAGGAAGGAAGTGAAGTCGTAGTTATTGCAACTCTCGACCTCTATGTCAAGCGTGGAAACATTCAGTTGGTCGTTCAGCGAATCGAGCCGGTCAATGTCCTTGGGGAGTTGGAAAAAGCGAAGCGGCTGCTCATTGAGGACTTGAAACAAGAAGGGGAACTGGACCGAAATCGCCTCCCCATTCCAGCTGTTCCAAAACACATCGCCATCGTTACCGGCGCAGGTTCAGCAGCACTTTCGGACATGCATCGCCTCATTGACAATCGATGGCCAGGATTACGCCGCACCGTGATTGGAGTCTTGGTTCAAGGTCCGCGAGCACCTCAGGAAATAGTCCGGGGTCTGGCCGTTACTCGCTCACTGGCAACAGAAAAAACCGCAAAGGAACGTGGTGAGCCGCCAGTGGATTTGGTAATCGTAGGTCGAGGCGGCGGTTCTCCCGAAGACCTTTGGGCGTTCAATTTGGAATCTGTAGCCAGAGCGATATTGGCGAGTCCCGTGCCGGTGGTTTCTGCCGTAGGCCATGAGTCAGATGTTCTGGTTTCTGATTTAGTGGCTGACCTTCGAGCATCAACTCCATCTGACGCAATTGAGCGCGTTGTCCCATCACGAAATGAAATGGAGTTTCTCCTTGACGAAATGGACGAGCGACTCAAGGTTGCGTCTCGGCGACAACTGATTGATTGCCGGCAAAAAATAACCGTTCTTCATTCGAGGTTACGAGTGGCTCCACTCGCCGGACTAAACCGCGCTAAGGGTGAGATGATGAGGATCGCCTCTCGAATCGACAGAGCAGCACGCCAAACCTTGAGCGTTCAGTCAAATGCATTAGCACGGTATGAGGCGTCCCTTGCTGCTGTCCATCCTCAACGCGTTCTCGAAAGAGGATACTCGATGACACAAACTGCGGAAGGAGCAGTTCTCAGTAGCGTTGAAGGGTTACAATCAGGGCAGGATATTATTCTCCATTTTGCTGACGGTTCTGCCGATGCACAGATTCTCAAAACACAGAAAATAGAGGGAACGAAATGACCGATGAACAACCTACATACACCGAAGCAGTACTACGACTCGAAACCATAGTTTCAACACTTGAACGGGGTGGAATGGGCTTGGATGAAACACTGAAACTGTACGAGGAAGGTGCCGATTTACTCAAGCGATGCAAATCCGAATTAGCGACTGCTGAAGGCAAACTCAACGAGTTACAACTGGATGAAATCGAATTTGAACTTAAAGCGGAAAAACAGTAATGCAAGGGCCTCATGGCACAGTGAGGGAGAGCGATGAAACCAAAGAAAGTCTTGGCCATCAAACGTCGATTAACGCGCTTAATTGGCTCATGGAAAGACCCGCATACCGAACAAAACTTATCCGAAACGAGTCAAATCCAGGGTCTTGAAGTCACTGAAAATGGCAAGGTCAACATTGCTGTTGTTCCAGAAAGACCTCATTGCCCGTGTTGTTTGTTTGATTTACGGGACTTGCGACTAAAAATCGCTCAAATTAAGGGAGTCACATCAGTGGAATTGATTGTGACGGGTGTTCCTGCGGCTGAACGATGGACGCGTGTTCTCAATCCGCAATGACCCGTGCCTTCAGAACGAAATATGCCGGTAATGACCAGCCAAGTACTGCTGCCAGCCACGCGATGAGAGAACCGGAGTAAACACCCCACTCCGGAAGCGCATACATTGCAACCATGGCGTAGACGGCTACACTTACGCCTCCCAAGGCCATAGGCCCTGCTGCACCACGTGGAACAGTCGGACCTTGAGAAAGCCAAAGTGCGACCATACTGGTAAGAAAAATTGCAGGGAAGACGGCGGCTAACCCGGCGATAAACGGTTGCCCCTGTGAAGAAAGCCAAACTGCTGCACCAATCGCTGCTGCTGCTGCGCTTCCTCGAAGAATCAAAACTTGAACCGCTACTGGCTCACTTCCTTTTGGCGCTTCACGTACGTTCCAATTCATTCGCACGGCCAGACCAATAATCAGAACAAGGCCGAGTGTTGCTAGATTCCATGGGGAGACCCCATAACCCAACGCAAACTCAACTGTGAACAACATAACCAATCCACAAACAAACCAAGTCGCTAATGCGCCAAGCGCCGTGGTGAGAAGCGGAGATTTGGAATCGCCCAGACGCGGTGGAAGATAAATCCAAACGCTAAGGAAGAGACCGTTGATGAGCATGCCCATCGGCATGATGGCAAGACTTTGCATAAACAGTTCTTCATCACCTGCAAGGTAAATGCCGGCTGCTGCCGGAAGAATTGTCGAAGGCATTGTACCCAATATTCCTCCCGTTAGGCCACCCCATCGTTCGATAGCAAGTGTTACCAAAACTGCAATGAAACCAGCTAAAAAACCGGAAACAAGCACTGAAGTTGCCAGCATAATTGCGCCTCTGAGGTGATTTAAGCGAACGGGTCAAGATGAACAATTTGGTCGACATCGATGCGTTTGTATCCGCGTTCACGAGCATTTTCAGCCGCTTTCGAAAGCATGGCCCGCATCCACCCCAAGGACATCAGAGTCTGCATCTTAGTGATGGATTCAATGAAGTGAACTGGGTTTCCGCCGAATTGGGTATTGCTACGAATATCGGATTCAAGTTGTTCGACGACCATGTAATATGTTTCAATGAGTTCTTCAACAGCGTCCTTGGTTACCGGCATCTTTGCATGCGTTTTAGCCAGTGAAAGGAGTGAAGATTCTGTTAGAATGCCGCCCCCCTGGCTGATGACAAACTCCTCGGTTTGAGCGACTTCGGAAAACGATTCGTCGTCGTCTGAATCGCTGCCTGACCCCATGCCCATGCCTGCAACAGCAATTTCGAGGTGGCGCGGTTTGATGGTGGCAACGCGATCTTTTTCAGCAGCAGCTTCAGCGTGGTAGACGAGTTTGGAAAGATAAGTTTCCACTTGCGAAATACCTGCTTGGACTGCGGCAGAGCCTACCGATTCGACGGCATCGATTTCGTCAATCATCAGTTCACGAGTCCGGTTGTAATTCAAACGGGTTCGGAACGGGTCGTCAAGCGTCTTGCGTTCCGGATCTTGGGAAAGGGTCGCCGCCTCCATCTCAGGGACAAAACGACGGATTTCCGCACATGCCAATTCAACAAGTTGCTCCTTCACTGCGCCAGCAAGCCGCATTTCAGTAAAATTTGAAGCAACTGCTCCTATGTGACCGGTCGAGTAAGGCTTTGCCATACTCACATCACAGCGCAGACGTAACTTGAACACTATGGTAGATTTTTTTGCTCACTCAACCATGCCGTCATCTCGACCCATTGCTTGAGAAATCTCCCATGCATGCAAGCATTCGTGACCACCTAGGAAACCACCTGCTTCGCGACTTGGCCCAATAAATTCGGAGGCACAGAATTGACAAAACACACTGACGATAGGTTCGTTGTAGTATGTTCCGTTGGGGGTTTTCCTCATTGGAATGCGTTTTCCAACGTCTTCATGCGTCCAACCTTCCATTTTCTCGCAGATGTCATCGTCTTTCTGTTCTTGTTCCATCGTTACCACTCCGTCAGCCAAGGCCATGCACCACCAGCAGTTACGGGGCGCATACCTTCTTCATCTCGAATCCATGTGTCTTCACTGCCGATGCTGCCTTCTTCGTAGACGGCTTTCGGCTCTATTGCCATCGCTCCACCAATCGGCAGAGGTCGGTCAAAGCCGGATGCAACAACTGGAGATTCATCCAATTGCAACCCAACTGAATGGCCTAAGAATCTGCTTTGGTCTGGCTTCATGCCCATCAAATTGTCTTGGTAGCCGAGTTCGACTGCAAGGGCGTATGCTTCATCCCAAGCTGCCTCGCATGTCTCACCTCGGTCAAGAACATCAACAACTGAATCCTTGACTGCGACCATATCCTCAAGTCGTTGCTGCCAAAGTTCAGAAAGAGAACCTGCGACAAACATTCGGGTCATATCGACGATGTAGCCTCTGTGCGCATGGACCAAATCGACCAATACTGGTTCGTTCGGCTTAATTCGATGAAAGCCTGAGCCCATCCCCGCCAAGGGGTGAGCGCCTGTCCCTCCAATCGCTGAATCAAAGAAAGAAGGAATACCTCCTGCGCGGCCCGTTACGATTACGCCTCGATCACACTGGAGGGGGAAACGGCGCATTTGCACACTGCCGCCAAACCCTTCCGAACGGCTAACTGCTTCCGCAGCAGCAACCAATTCCAGTTCAGTAATACCCTCTCCACCAACCGCTTCGACGGCTTCGAACATTCGAAGTTGTACGTCGGCTGCTGCATCCATTTGTTCAATCTCCCATGCAGATTTGACTTCTCTCTGACCGTGAATGATTCCGGTTACGTCGGGACATGTGCCGAGTTCGACAAATATCTTGGCAAAACGCTGTGCAAATGTTGCAGGAATTTCCCCGTATTGAAGACCGGGTGCTGTGTCGACGCCTCGCTTTCGTAATGTATCAACCAGTTCAGCGGAACGTGGGAATGCAACAACTTCGTGGGGGGCATCCGAGCCACCGCCTTCAAACAATGCTCGTTGAAGCGAACGGCGAACAAAAAGAATCGACCGCTGCTCTTCAGCCGCCTGTGAAGGAATGTACATCGAGGCATTTTGTCGACCGCCTGCGTAATAGTAGAGGTCGACGGGATGTTGGATAAATGCGCCCGAGATTCCTGCTTCGGCAAGTAATTCTCCAAGACGGTGCTGTCGGGCAGCCAATTCCGCAGATGGAACCCGCCAGTCCTCACCATCAGGTCCGACCAAGTCAGCCTCATCCCATCCAGTCATGATTCAAGGGTGCGGGCGACCGTTCAAAACGGCATCGCTCAAACTTCGATTTCCGGTGCGGTCCACAGCTCAGTTTCGTCGATTCTTTTCTGAGCAATTGCGCAGTATTCCTCAGACAAATCAATGCCAACATATGTCCGGCCAGTCATTTTCGCTGCAACGCAAGTAGAACCCGAACCGTTGAAGGGATCAAGAACGACATCGCCTGCAAAAGAATACATTTCAATGCAACGTTTTGGGAGTTCAACAGGGAACGGCGCTGGGTGATTCACTCGTGAGGCGCGTTCCGTTGCAAAGGACCAAATCGATTTGGTGTGTTGAATGAAATCATCGCGAGGTATCGTGTCGATGCGGCCATCTGAGCGTTGGGATTTGTCGCGTGGGAGTTTGTAATTCCCTTTGGAGAAAACAAGAAGGTACTCATGTACATCTCGCAAACATGGATTGCTTGCTGATTGGAACGAACCCCATGCACAAGAAGACCCGGCACTTGCTGATTTATCCCATATGATTTCGCCACGCATCAAAAATCCCAACTGGTTCATCATAATGTTGATGTGACTTGAGAGAGGGATATACGGTTTACGTCCGAGATTCGCAACATTGACGACCATCCGTCCACCGGGAGTCAATACTCGATAGCACTCTGCAAAAACATCGTACAACATCTCTAGATATTCACTCAATGAAAGGTCTTCATCGTAGGCTTTGCTGGCGTTGTACGGTGGAGATGTTACGACCAAGTGAACGCAATTATCCGGCAAGGAAAGATTTCGAGAATCTCCTTCAATGACCGTATCTGCCAGTGTTGGTGGAAGTTCTTGCGCCTCGCCCACTTCACGGCTCGAGACTATTCCATCGTACATTCGACTGCCGTAATACACTGAAGCATCATGGCCTTCTCGTTTTGAAACGCCAAACGAGGAAGTGCTGGTTTTTGCCCGACGGCGTGGCCCCTTCAGAGTTTCATCCTCTTCGGGTGCTTTTCGCGCCATCTTTTGTCAGCGGTCTTAGCGGCTATATCACCTTTCGCGCCGTTGGGTTGTACCAAACGCGCGGTTGGAGAGAAAATCATGTCTGCCGACACACGAGTTGACCCGTTGCAATCAAAAACCGAGAGTGCTTGGACAGTTCAATGGCGAGTGTTCTAACTCTCGACAATGTCAACGTCGACAACAAAACAGTTCTGGTTCGAGTCGACATCAATTGCCCTCTTCGCCCAGATACCAAAGCTTTCCTTGATACAACCCGTATCAAAGCCATTGTTCCAACACTCAATCGCCTTCAACATTCGAAAGTGGTTCTTCTTGCTCACCAATCACGCCCGGGCAAGAACGACTTCACTTCTACCCTGGGACATTCCCGTGAGTTAGGTCGAATTCTTGGCCGACCAATCAAGTGGGTGGATGACCTCGCCGGTGAAAAAGCAATGCGCGCTATCGAAGAAATGAGTGTTGGAGACATCCTCATGCTCAATAACGTTCGAATGTACAAAGATGAAGTCAGTACCAAAGGCGGTTTTGAAGTCCATGCTGATACAGCAATGGTTCAAAACTTAGCCAGTGTGGCGGACCTTTTCGTCTACGATGCATTTGCTTGTGCTCATCGCAGCACGCCGTCAGGTGTTGGCTTTACGCACTTGATTCCGTGCGTGGCTGGAGAACTCATGAAGAACGAAATCAACAAATTGGACCAAGCACTTGAGAATCCTGCTCGACCTTGCCTTGCAGTTCTTGGTGGAATCAAAGTTGATGACTCAATCCTCGTTGCAGACAACATGCTGCGAAACGATATTTGCGACGAATTTTGGCCAACTGGAGGCGTTGCGAATCTCCTTCTCGAACTATCAGGATTCAATATCGGAACAGTGAATCATGATTTCTTAGTCAATGAACTTGGCAAGAATTGGCATCAAACCGTTGAAACTGCTAAATCTCTGCTCAGTGATTTCAAAGAAAAAATTCACCTTCCTGTTGACGTTGCAGCAAACATCGAAGACAACCGGGTTGACCTTTCCATCGAAGAATTGCCAATCGAAGCACCTATTTTCGATCTTGGAATTCAATCCATACGTAAACTTTCGGCGGCAATAAAATCGGCTGGAACGATTCACCTCAACGGCCCTGCTGGTGTTTTTGAATTGGATGATTTCGCCTTTGGAACCATTGAAATGTTAAACGCATGTGCTGAATCAAACGGCTACGTTGTTGTCGGAGGAGGACACACCTCGACACTCATCGTCAAGCACGGCTTGCGGAACAAAATGGGCCACCTCTCAACTGGAGGCGGGGCATGTTTGGACTACATTGCTGGGAAGAATCTACCTGCCGTTGCCAGCCTTGAAGCGAGTGCCAAGGCATTCACCCTCAATATTCGACACGCTGTCGACCAATAGAAGAGCCACTGGGGAGGTTCGAACTCCCGACCTCCTGATTACGAATCAGGTGCTATACCAGCTAAGCCACAGTGGCGCAGACCGTCGGCAGCATCGATGAGAGATAAGGCAAACGGTTGAAAGCGTTCATGAGGGTTGAGGCAGACCCATCTGCATGGCCGAGGACATGAGCGTGCGGTATCGCAACGCAATATTGTACGATGAAAGCGGTCGTAAGTACGTCGGGGATGTGCTGCTCAACAAAGACGGAAGTTACTCTCTATCAAAAGGTGACGAGGATGTTCAAGCCGATCTTGATGGCAGCAATCGCCTCATTACACGAAGCCTTCAAAATTGGCACACCCATTTAGCTATGCAACTGAATGCCCGTGACTTCAGTGACGGCTTTCCATTGCATCGTTGGCTCAATGAAGCGATTTTTCCAACTGAAGCAAAACTCAATCCAGAGTATGTTCGCATCGGAGCACAAGCCGCTGCTGCAGAGATGATTCGAACAGGCTCTACATTTGCTGCAGACATGTATTTTTATCCCGCAGTGACTGGAAAGGTCCTCGGTGATGCTGGGCTTCGTGGATTAATTGGAGGCCCTGTAAGCGATGCTGCTCTACCCTCACACCCCGATGCTGCATCCGCACTCGACGAAATGGACAGCATACTCAAAACCCAAAAACGAGAAGATAAAATCCAGTATGCAATTGCAACGCATTCGGTATACCTTTGCAGTGAAGAAACTTTACGCAGAGCATCAGAGTTGGCGGAAAAACGCAATGCTCGGTTGCATATTCACGTCAGTGAAACCAGAAAGGAAATTGCCGATTGCCACGAGAAAACCGGCTTTTATCCCGTTGAATACCTCAACAGTTTGGACTTCTTCAAGCCCGGGACCGTGTGTGCTCACGCCTCATGGGTGAAGAAAAATGAGATTCGAATGCTTGCTGAACATGAAGTCACAGCGGTGCATTGCCCTTCATCGAATATGAAAATCGCATGTGGTGGTACGATGTCATACCCCGCATACAAGGAAGCAGGTGTAGATGTACGGATCGGAACCGATGGCGCAGCATCTTCCGGAAGTGGACTGGACATGCTTGCTGAAGCCCGTCTCGCGTCCTTAGTACAGCGTCACGATCACTGGGATGCTACATTGTTACCAGCCAATGAAGTATTTTCAATGGCGACCAAAGGAAGTTCGGATTGGGCTGTTTGGAATCTTGACGATATTCGAATGCGACCCGCTGGACGCAGTGGTAACCGACACCTCGCAAACCTCGTGTTCAACGGCGCTGAATGCCTCGACCTGTGGGTTGATGGAAAAGGCGTCCGTCTCGATGGCCAAACACAAACTTTGGATGAACGCTTGGCTTGGAATGAACTGGACCAAGCTGTTCAGTCGTACTATGAAGGCGTCGAATGATTACTTCATTCGTGAGATGCCTAAGCCACCAATTCCTGTTAGGAAACTGAACAGATAGGTTGCCGCACCTGCTGACAATTTCACCTCATAGTCGAGAGAGAGGTCTGTGCCTGCTGGAAGCGTCCCTGATTTCGTACCGATTCCAGCGTAAAATTCACCTTCAGTTACTCGCCACTCTAATCCATTGTCACCGTTGGTGGCTGTTGCTTCATACCCAATATCTCCGTACTGGCAGGTTTGACTGTCTGATGTCGATTGAAGGAATCCCCCTCCATTTGCCCGTATTCCGTCGCATTGCGACTTCTTATTTTCGTCGGCTATAACCATGAAAATGTCATCCCTGTCCCACTTAACAGTCGTATCGGCGGTAATGAAAAGGGCAGCAGGATTACCAGGCAATGCCTCATCTGAAAAGAAAACGAAACCTTCGATGTTTGGTGTAGGGACATCATCGATTTGTCCTTCAACAGTGTAACCAATTGTTCCACCTGCGATGAGGATGAAAGACAGTACAGATAAGGCGTAGCCAATTAATTTCTTCAAGCCCATACCATCAACTCACATTTGGAAAAACGCCAGAGCGAGAATCACATAACACGCTAGAAGCATGGTGCCCTCAAGCCAATTGGATTTGCCATCACTCATGATTGAATTGGCAACAAGAACTGAAATAAACGTCGCTGCGGTTTCGAGTAAACCAAACTCAAGAGTAAGGTTGACGCCCAAGACCCATGCAAACAAAACCATGACTGGAGCGACGAAGAGTGCAATTTGGACACTGCTCCCGATGGCAATTGCAATCGAGAGGTCCATCTTATCCTTGCCAGCTACCAACACCGCAGTGAAGTGCTCAGCCGCATTACCGAAGAACGGAAGCAAGATTACGCCGATGAAAAGTTCCGGCAAATGCCACTTCTCTACTGCCACTTCAAGGCTGTGAACCAAAATATGCGCCATCCAACCGACAAGTATCGTAGAAAGTATGAGTAAAATCCACGCGTCTTTAATGCTCATTTCGGGGTCTTCATGCGAACCATGGCCTGCTTCAGTAGCAAACACATCGACGTGCGTTTTGAGTTGGAAAAGAAGTGCTAATGCGTAAATGGCAAGCAGGACGACCGCTGCGTAATGTGAGAGTTGTGCGACATCACCGAGTGTGCCTCCTGAATGGTGAACGGCACTTGGTATGATAAGCGCTACAATGGCAAGCAAAAGGAGCGATCCATTCATTTGTCCTGCGTCTTGACTGAAAAACTGAATTTTGTGATTTATTCCACCCCAAACCATGGCCAGACCCAATACCAGCAGAAGGTTTCCAAGAATCGAGCCAATCAATGAGGCTTGAGTAACTGTAATCATCGTTTCAGCAATCTCCTCATTCTTCGAGGCAGTGTAGAGGGCAAGACCTGCAATAATCATCTCAACAGCATTGCCAAAGGTCGCATTAAGCAAACCGCCAACAGCCTCACCGGTTCGCAACGCAATTTCTTCTGTCGCCTTGCCCATAAGGAAAGCAAGCGGCATTATGGCGACCATCGAGAAAATAAATGCAAGGCCGCCTTGGTGAGTAAAGTTCGCGTACAGCGCAACTGGAATCGCGAGCAAGAGGAAATTCAGTTTGTTCTTTCGTGGGTCGAACGAAGCGAGAAAATGCTCCATTGCTTCTTCTGCCTCGTCGACTAAAATGTCTCCAGCGACTACTGTTTTCGGGTCCGACATATCTGCTTCGAAGAAGCATTAGCCCTTGACTTCACCGCTTGATTTGATTCAGTCTTCGCTCTTTTTGCGACCTACTGCTCGACGCTTGGGGGCCTTACGAGGTGTTGCTCGGCGGCCAACTGCGCGCTTCTTAGAGACCGGTTTTTCCTCAACTGCCTCTTCTTCGTCGTCGTCGTCGTATTCGCTCCAATCGATACCATCATCATCGTCGTCATCGTCATCAACGATTTCTGGGACGTCCTTCTTGCGACGTGTTTTACGAGTAATGACATTCACTGCGAATGGGTCTTCTTCTGGTTCAGCTTCAGTTTCAGCCTCAGGTTCAACAGATTTTTCATCTGTTTTGGCGCTTGTATCTGTGACCGCACCCATGTCCAAATCTTGCGAAGTTCCGATAAACTCAGACATCCAGTCCTCATCTTCTTCTTCCTCAGAGCCTGCCTTCTTCTTCTTAGGTCCGCTCATACTGGTACTGATCACCATCGACATGACAATCAATGAGAACACAAAGATTCCTGAAAGTATCCAGACCAAGATATACGGTGGGTCGGTCATGGACGGTTCAACAATAACTGGCTCTGGCTCTGGTTTGAGTGATTCTACATAGTTGCACGAGGTTGTTCCGTCAATCCGGTTACGGCATTCATCAACAACAAAAATGACGCTTGTTGACCTCTCGTTACCTGCAGAGTCAACCGCACGAACAAACACAGCGTGTTGCCCTGGTAGGAAGTTACCTGCTGAGAATTCCAAATCCAAAACCAAGGAACTGTTGTCGCCGTTAAGGTTGGTGACTTCAGTGGCTTCAGTCCAAGGTGTGTTGATTGACTGGCCCGTTCCGTAGTTGTAGGTAAACTTGTACTGGAACGAATCGATTCGTACGTCGTCTTCTGCACCTGCAAGAACTTGAATCATGTTACCGTACAGGTACTTTGATTCACTGTCAGAGAATGAAGACGGCGAATAAATGACGACTTGTGGCGCCACTGCATCAACGGCTCGGTCGTTCCATAGTTGCGTAGCTTTGTTGTTGGCAAGGTCTTCCATTTGAACTTCAAAAACCATACCGCCAGCAATGGTGGCAGATGTAACGAAGAAGTCGAGTTCATAGACTGGTCCACGGTCTGGGTTACCTGCGTTTTCTTGGATGAGCGCCATCTCACGGTCGCCACCAGAAAGGTCGCCACCACCAAGTGTGGTAATGTTGATCATTGGGTTCACGTCGAGATATTCATCGAATTCAATTTGCACCTTGTAGTCGCCTGCAATAAGCGAAGGACTGGTGAAAGCCTCGTTGTCTTCGTTAATCAAAACCATAGAGGCCTGAGGTGCTTTGGTGTCTTCAGTCACTTTGATAGCATTGGAATTGAGACCTGAATAGGTCTCTGAATTTGTGTTACCCCATTTATCAGCAACCATTACTGCATACCAAACATCACGGTCGACTTCGTTTGGAATGTCAATTTGTCTGAAGAACGTATTCTCTTCAGATGCTCCGGCTTGAATATTGTCAATGACGAGTTCCCATCCGTCTTCAGTGACGGAACTAATCTCGCTCTCATCTTCTCCAAACGGCTCACCATAATGGCGCCAAACTTGGTAAACTTCGTCGGTTTCGTCGCTGTTAAACCATTCAAGAGTGACTTTGTTCAGGTAACCGATGGATTGTACTTCTTTCATACTCGCACGTAGAGGAGCAGTTGTATCTTCTTCGTTCCCTTCAGCAATTTGGAAGAAGTTTTGGTTGAGCCTTTTGTCCATGTATGTGCCAGAAAGATGCCCGTAAAGAGCCTCTGTCGTCACGAAATAATACGGCCGAGACACAAGGAGGCCATCAGAAAGTTCGACGTCGAAATACCCAACGCCGTCACTCACTGAACCCAGCCATTGGAGTGAACCGTTGAATGTAGCCCATTCTCCACCGGTAACTTTCCAACCGGCTTTGTAAATATGGTATTGCTCGCCTTCGACGCCCAATTGGTCGGTCCAAGAAACTCGAGTGGTTTTGTTGCCGATGAATTCTGCATAGACATTGGTTGGTTCAGCGATCCATGGACTGAATGCATCTTCAACGACTGCATCTGAGCAGGAGTTGAAACTCACATTCGTATCCATAACACCGTACATGTCGACGGTTGCTACGCAATAATACGCATTTCCAAGACGGCCTGTTGGTACCTCGTAATCGAACGATTCTACGCCTTCAGAGATTGTCCCAAGCAGTTGTACATCAGAACGAAGAACGCTCGAGAATGCTGTGCCTGACATGTAAATGCGGTACGATTCTCCAACCTCTCCAGCGACGTCGGTCCAAACAACCGTCGTCGTTCCACCACCGTTTGTTGGTTCGGCATTGAACTGAGCATACATCGAACTGACTTGTTCAGGGGGGAGGTTGTCTTCCATAACCGGAGAGGTCATTGCGTTGTTCGAAAGAAAACGCACATCTTGGTAATCTTGGCCTGGTGCAGTCCAATTCGGCAAATTGTAGGTGACAGAGTAATGCGCTTCTCTGTCGGTGTTTTGCGGCACATCGATTACAATCGAAGAAGTACCAGCAGGAAGAGTTGCAATTGGTGTTTCAGTTGCGAGCATATTCGCACCGTTGGAACGGGTCACGGGATACGATGTTCGATAGAGTAGAATCTGGTAGGCATCGTCGCCAGTGTCGGGAAGAATTGGGAAGATGTCGTTGTAATTAATCCATTGAACGGTCGATTGGCTCAAGTCCGGGTCGAACGAACCAAAGATGTTGTACGGAGTCCGAATCGGTGTCGTCTGTTCAAGAACAGGCGTTTCGATAAGAGAGGCGTTCTCATCTAAATCAGTGAGTTCAGTGCCATCTCCAAGGGTCGTCGTGACAGCGTAATAGAACGAATCGTTTTCGCCAGGGGATACGAGGAAAGAGACGGAGTGTTGAGCGACGGTACCATTGATTCCACGGCATTTGAAAGCGTCGTTTTGGACTTCTGCGGAAGAACAGGCTACAATTCCTGTTTCAAACGGAGTAAGGCTGCCAATTGAAGATTGGTCGATGACTTCACTTGAGCGGTAAACATTGTAAGTAGCAGTAAAAAGTCCTTGCAAAACAGAACCATCAATGTCAATATTGCGCCAAGTGACCGTCGTGGTTTCGGAGGCAGGGTCAAACACTGCACTGATGTCCTGAGCTTGCAGATTGCTCGGATTACCAATATCTTCAGCAGAAACATTGCTCATTGGCAGCAAAGCAAGAAGCATGCACATCACAAGAAAAATCGCTTTTCTCTTGCCTTCTTTACCGAGCAGATTGACTGTCATCAATTCACTTGTCGCATGCGACGGTTAAGA
>ENA-ORDA01000892-ORDA01000892.1-marine-metagenome-genome-assembly--contig:-NODE-892-length-27778-cov-7.550341_pt1 | contig 27778 bp, 21 predicted proteins | sample MGYA00237778_ERZ508506 | MGnify/ENA primary metagenome ERZ508506 (study PRJEB26177, sample SAMN06267891) | marine metagenome | isolation source: Monterey Bay, California, USA | place: Pacific... | reverse complement strand
CAGCTTCAGAAGTGATTTTAAATAATCCAATCTCGCCTGTAGATTGGACATGTGTCCCTCCACACAACTCGACTGAATCACCAAATTTGATTACTCGAACAGTGTCACCGTATTTCTCCCCAAATAGTGCCATGGCTCCCATCTCTTGGGCAATCTCCATTGGCGTATTTCTCTTTTCTTCTAAGGTATGATTCGTTCGAATTGATTCGGAAACCATTTGCTGAATCTTAGCAAGTTCCTCATCGGTCACTTTTGAGAAGTGAGAGAAATCAAAACGTAGGTAATCAGAATTTACGAGTGATCCCTTTTGTTCAACATGATCTCCTAATACAGTTCGCAGTGCATGATGCAAAAGGTGCGTCGCACTGTGGTTATTAGCAGAAGCAGATCGTTTCGATTTATTGACTACCGCTAAGAAGTTTGCTTTCAAACTCTCTGGGAGTTCCTTCATATAGTGGACAATCAATCCATTTTCTTTTTTCGTATCGAAGATGTAAGCTTTCTCATCACTATACTCAATGTGGCCAGAGTCTCCAACTTGTCCTCCACCTTCCGGGTAGAATGTAGTAAGGTTAAAAACGACTTGGTAAAACTCTTTCTTTTTCTGAACTACCTTTCTATACTTAACAATTTTGACGTGCGTTTCGAGCAGGTCATACCCAACAAACTCTTCAACATTATCATCACATAGCACAATCCAATCATCAGTTTCCATTGCTGTAGCTGCCCTTGATCGTGTCTTCTGCAATTCCAATTCCCTATTAAATCCTGCTTTATCAACTTCAAGCCCATTTTCACGAGCGATGAGAGAAGTTAAATCAAGTGGAAATCCGTAAGTGTCGTATAATTCAAAAACGATGAAGCCTTCAATAGTCGACTGCTTAGCTAGTTTAGTTTTATTAATAACTAAATCCATTCGTCTCAGACCTTGTTCCAGGGTACGGAAAAAACTTGTTTCTTCTTCCTTGATTACCTTATGAATTAGCGTTTGCTGTTGCTTTAGTTCCATAAATGGATCACTCATGATCTCAGTCAATGTAGTTGATAGATCAGCAAGGAATGATGATTTAAGTCCAAGCGTTTGATAGCCATAGCGAACAGCACGACGTAAAATTCGTCGAATAACATATCCTGATCCAGTATTAGACGGTAGTTGCCCATCTGCAATCGAGAATGCGATCGCTCTAACGTGATCCGCAATTACTCGAAGTGCGATATCTATTGTCTCGTCTTTCCCGTATTCCGTACCAGACACTTTTTCCATATGCTTGATAAGCGTTTGGAAAAGGTCTGTATCGTAGTTCGATTGTTTTCCTTGAAGAGCCATTGCAAGGCGCTCTAATCCCATTCCCGTATCCACATGCTTCTCTGGAAGGGGTTCTAAAGATTTGTCTGCTTTGCGATTGAATTCCATGAACACATTGTTCCAGACTTCAATTACTTGTGGATGATCCATATTTACAAGTGACTTACCATCAACCTTGGCGCGATCTTCTTCCGAACGCAAGTCGATATGAATCTCTGAACAAGGACCACAAGGCCCCGTTTCACCCATTTCCCAAAAGTTGTCAGCTTTATCAGCTGGGATAATTCGATCTTCAGGAATGTATTTTTTCCAAACATTAAGGCTTTCAGTATCCAATGGAACACCTTCAGTTTCGTCTCCTTCAAAAATGGTCACATATAATCGATCCTTCGGTAATTTGTACACCTCAGTTAATAATTCCCATGACCATTTGATTGTATCCTCTTTGAAGTAGTCTCCGAAAGACCAGTTCCCCAGCATTTCAAACATTGTATGGTGATATGTGTCTACACCTACTTCTTCCAGATCATTATGCTTTCCAGATACACGCAGACATTTTTGTGTATTGGCGACTCTTTTGAATGGAGGAGCAGCGTTTCCAAGGAAGGCATCCTTGAACTGATTCATTCCTGCATTAATAAACATAAGTGTAGGATCATTCTTAACTACCATTGGCGCGCTAGGAACAATTTTATGTCCTTGAGATTCGAAATACGTAAAAAACTTACTTCTGATTTCTGAAAGTGTCATATCGAACTAAACTTCTTTAATGACCTACAAAAATAGTCGATTTGTCCAACTGGAAAGCGAAATCTACGTTTTATTTGCAGCATGCCAATAAGGAGCTTGCAAGCTTCTGAATCAGTGTGGAAAGCAATGAATTATATTCTTGTTTCAGAACCAAGAAATTACTCTACAATTAATTTTCGTGAGATCAATTCCTGACTTGTTCGAAAAGAGATAATGTACACACCGGCTGAGAGAGACTCAATTTGTTTCGAACTTGAGGTCCACGCGTCGATAAGTTTTCCGCTTACAGAATGAATTGCTGCCATTTCGAAAGAAAAGTTAGACTTAATCATGATGTTCTCTCCACGTCTTGCTGGCACTGGGTAAATAGAAACACTGACATCAGATTGAATAAGGTCAGTAGTTAGTGGTTGTTGATGGATGACCCCAACAGCATCTAAGTCAAATCCTCCTGATTCGAAAGAAGTCGGATATGGATCATTGATATACGTGCCGAATTGATCCTGAGAACCAAATAAACTATAAATCGAACCTACAACATCGATTATTTTGACATGTGTAACGCTTTGAAGATCCAAACCAGACGTGCCAGCTAACTCTTCCAAGTCAAAAGGGGTTCCATAGTTCGCAGAATACTTACCGGCTAAATTATTCAATAATGTAGCGTCGGCACTTGTGTCAAAAGGACCCATTTGGGTAGCTGTTTGCGTGTTTGAGGTGGCTGGAAATCTAAAAAAGTTAATTCCGTCACTACTCACCTCTACAAAGGCTAATTCAAGAAATGTAGCTAAGAAGCTATTTTCAAAAACTGCGAAGTCATTTCCAGGCCCGTTTATGATAGGGGAAGCAAAGGTTATTGTCGCTAATCCACTGTCACCAAGACTTACGGGTTGACCATCTGGAAATCCAGTAGCAGATATTGGAGTGCCAAATGTTACAAAACCAAGAGAAGGGTTGGCCAAGTCTCTATACCCGCGTTGAAGAGTACAACCAACGGCCCAATCAACAAAATCTGAACTGTCTCTGAACATGGCACTAGATCCAGCTGTTCCTGCTGGGCCCTCGAATTGGGCAATGATAGTTCCCGTGTTAATCAATAGCATGAGGACTATTACATTTTGATAGATAAATCTCATTCGCTTCATATCTAATGCAAAGTTAGCATATTCTAATATGATTTCTATTCTCTTCTCTGTCAGATTGTTCTCTAGGGCTTATCCTTTTTTAACAACTCGATCCTTGAATTCTTCGTAATTTTGCGGTCATGTCTAAGCAGCAGTACAAATATAATCCAGATAACCTCTCGTACGAAGAGGTTAAGGTAAGTCTCGGTCGAAGAGTGCTTAAGATGCTGTTATTTATAGCTCCTAGTTTGGTTGTAGGACTTTTATTATCGCTCTTTTTTACAAGACAAATTGATTCTCCTTCCGAAAAAAGATTGTTGGCAGACCTCGATTTGACAAAGGTTGAATTGGAAAGACTTCAGGATAACATGGATTTATGTAATGAAGTATTAGATGTGATTGAAGGTCGTGATGAAGATCTTTATAGAAATGTACTCTACGCAGATGAGTTCCCAGAAGAACTAAGAAGAATGGGGACAGGTGGAAGTGATAAATACGAGCATCTCAAAGGAGTTACGAACGATGAGTTACTTCGATCCACCTCCAATAGTATGGATAAGTTGGAAAAGCGACTGAACGCACAAAGCATGTCCTTTCGCGAATTACTTAAGCTAGTTAAGAATAAGGAGAAGATGATAACCTGTATACCGTCTATTCAACCTGTACGAAATTCAGACTTGAAGCGAGCTATTTCAGGATTTGGTTGGAGAATTGATCCAATCTATAAAACCAGACATATGCACACAGGAATGGACTTTACTGCTAAGAGGGGTACCGATGTTCATGCGACTGGTGATGGATATGTAGAAGAAATCGAGAATAAACGTTGGGGCTACGGGAAATGTATTATCATCAATCATGGTTATGGCTACAAAACTCGGTACGCTCACTTAAGTGGCTTCAAAGTGAAGAAAGGTGACAAGATTAAACGTGGTCAACTTATAGGATTAGTCGGATCTACGGGTAGATCTACTGGTCCGCACCTTCACTATGAGGTTGAGAAGAATGGAGAAAAGGTGAATCCGATTGGATACTATCACTCAGATCTAACTCCTGCCCAATACGAGGAACTATTAAAAGCTAGTGAGAACTCTCATAAAGCTTTAGACTAATTTTAAAACTCAGTTCTCTGCCATTATGTCTGTCAAATCGGCACGCTGAACCCCTTAATTTTGTTGGAAATGTCAAATGTGTCAGGAAATTGGCATAAAATCTCAATGGCATAATGATTGACTGAGGAAGAGAGTAGATAATTAGAAAACAATATAATCATGGGAGAAATAATTGGAATCGACTTAGGAACTACAAACTCTTGCGTCTCTGTAATGGAGGGAAGCGAGCCAGTAGTGATTGCGAACTCAGAAGGAAAAAGAACTACTCCTTCTATTGTTGCTTTTGTAGAGGGTGGAGAAAGAAAAGTTGGAGACCCAGCAAAACGTCAAGCAGTTACTAATCCAACAAAAACGGTATATTCAATCAAAAGATTCATGGGAAATAAGTTTTCAGAATCTAATAAAGAAGTTACCAGAGTACCTTATAAAGTAGTTAAGGGCGATAATGACACACCTCGTGTTGATATAGACGGTCGTTTGTATACACCACAAGAAATATCAGCAATGGTATTACAGAAAATGAAAAAAACTGCAGAAGACTATTTAGGTCAAGATGTTTCTGAAGCTGTGGTAACAGTCCCTGCATATTTTAATGATGCTCAAAGACAAGCCACAAAAGAAGCTGGTGAGATAGCTGGTTTAAAAGTTAGTAGAATTATTAATGAACCAACAGCAGCAGCTTTAGCATATGGTCTAGACAAATCTAATGACGATAAAAAAATTGTTGTATTTGATTTTGGTGGAGGAACTCATGATGTTTCTATACTTGAATTAGGAGACGGAGTTTTTGAGGTATTAGCTACGGACGGAGACACTCATTTAGGTGGAGATGATGTTGATGAAAAAATTATCAACTGGCTAGCAGAAGAATTCAAGGCTGACGAAAATATGGATTTAAGAAAAGATCCAATGGCGTTACAACGTTTGAAAGAAGCTGCTGAAAAAGCGAAGATAGAATTATCAAGCACAACTTCAACAGAAATAAATTTACCTTACGTTACAGCTACTGCAAGTGGCCCAAAACACCTGGTAAGAACTTTATCGAAAGCAAAGTTTGAGCAATTAATTGATGACCTTGTAAAAAGAACCATCAAACCATGTCAAACTGCATTAAAAAATGCTGATCTAACTACTTCAGATATAGATGAAATTATTTTAGTTGGAGGTTCTACAAGGATACCAGCTATCCAAGAAGCAGTTGAAAAATTCTTTGGAAAGTCTCCAAGTAAAGGTGTAAATCCAGATGAAGTAGTTTCATTAGGAGCCGCAATACAAGGTGGAGTTTTAACAGGTGAGGTAAAAGATGTTTTATTATTAGATGTTACACCATTATCATTAGGTATTGAAACAATGGGTAATGTATTTACTAAATTAATTGATGCAAATACTACCATACCAACAAAGAAATCACAAGTATTTTCTACCGCAGTAGACAACCAACCATCTGTTGAAATTCACGTATTGCAAGGTGAAAGAGCAATGGCTGCTGACAATAATACAATTGGTCGTTTCCATTTAGATGGACTACCGCCAGCTGGAAGAGGAATTCCACAGATTGAAGTTACTTTTGATATAGATGCCAACGGAATCATTAAAGTTTCAGCTTTGGATAAAGGAACGAACAAGTCTCATGAAATTAGAATTGAAGCCTCGTCTGGTTTATCAGAGGAAGAAATTGAAAAAATGAAGCAAGATGCTGAAGCTAATGCCGATGCAGATAAGACAGCTAAAGAAACTGTAGAGAAAATAAATGCTGCAGATGGAATGATTTTCCAAACAGAAAAGCAACTGAAAGAATTTGGAGAAAAATTATCTGATGACAAAAAAGGTCCAATTGAAGCTGCTCTAGTAGAACTAAAAGCTGCACATGAGTCTAAAGACTTAGCGCAAATTGATGCTGCTATGGAAAAGATTAATGAAGCTTGGAAAGTTGCCTCTGAAGAAATGTACAAAGCAGAACAAGAAGCTGGAGCAAATCCTGGTGCAGATCAAGGTCAGCCAGAATCAGCAACAGAAAGTGATAATGTAGAAGATGTAGATTTCGAAGAAGTTAAATAATTTTCTAGAAATTATATAAAAAACAAAACGCAATCATTAATTTGGTTGCGTTTTATTATTTTAAATAAATACCGATTGATTACTTTCAATAAAAATACCTTTTTCAAAAATACATACTGTGAGTTTCAAGAGGTAAATCATATAGATATTGAAGAAAAAGATTGTTATAAGAGCAAACATAACAGTCTTTATTTCTTTACAAAAGAAGGAGTCTACAGAAAATCAAACCATTGGGGAAGAGTTGCCTCTTGTAGGTGGAAATTGATACCATCTTCATCATATAAAAATCAACAAAGAGTATTGGCATTTGCAAAATGGAAAGATTTTTATTCGTTACATGAGACTGAAAAATTATTTTATATTTCAGTAAATTTTGAAACAAAAAAAACAAAAATTAAAATTTCAAAATCAAAAAAAAGTCAAAATTTACTTACTTTAAATAAAGCTCAAATAAAAGAAAAACAAATTAAACATCTATTTAAGGAGGATAAATGGGCACAATATTTTAATAGTAATATAGAGGAACTTAGGTTTAAAATAATTTCTAAACTTATCAATTCAGACTCACCATTACCATTAATTAAACTAAATTTAAGATTGAATTGAGTACAATATCAAATTTGATTTTATACAGATGATTTATAAATAAAGAATCTTAACATAAAAAATTGGGAATTTTTTATGCTAGGGATTAAAAAAATCAAAAGATATTTAAATAATTATAAGATAAAAATGAAACTCTTTTTAATCTCCTTTTTACTTTTATTTAATGGTATTTCTAACCTAACTGCTCAGGAAAATAAAACCCTAACAATTACTTTAGAAATCACTACAACAAAGTACAATAAGGGTCATATACTAGTAGCATTGTATGACTCTGAGAAAAATTACATGAAAGAAATCTTTAAAAGCGCTGAAGTTCCCATAAAAAATAACAAGGCAAAAATTGTTTTTAATTTACTTGAAAAAGGTGAATATGCTTTTTCCTTTTTTCAAGATTTGAATGAAAATAAAAAAATAGACACTAATTTTTTAGGTATTCCAAAGGAACCTTATGGATTTTCAAATCAAAAAAAAGGGAGATTTGGCCCACCTAAGTTTAAGGAAGTTGCTTTTAAATTAAACAAAAGCGATGTTTTTAAAATAGTTATCGAATAAGATAACTACTTTAACGATTTATTAAAAACAAATTTAACGAAACTCTAAATACTTTAAAACCAACTAGCTTTGGTAATTTTAATACAAGTATCTATTATTCTAAGTTAAAATTTTATCTATCAGTTCTTGTTTTGTTTTATTATTATTTCCGAATAACCATCTTAAGGTATTATCTTCCCAAATCTCGTGATATTGTTTTTGATCAATAATTGAACGCTCTTTTGCTAAATCTAAGAGTTTTCCCGGGTAAGATGATTGAGCATCACTTTCCATTTCCCCTAAAGGATAGGGATCGTCTAGCCCCATAATTACTTGATTAGACCCTTGACGCTCTATCATTAATTTTAAAGAATCTGTATCATGTACCAAGGTGTCAAAATAAATATTTGGATGACCTACGGCTTTTCTTGGGTGTGTTTTACCTTCAAATAGATCCGGTCTGCCATCAAACCCTTGTATTCTTCTTCCTAAATTCATCTGAGCCAATTGTCCACCATGAGCAAAACATGTTCGTATATTAGGAAAACGCTCTTGCATTCCGTTTAATGTGTAAAAATGGTATGCATCACCACATTGAGCCAACATCCAAATTAAATGAAAACGCCAAGAAGTATTTTCTAATTTTATCATTTTATCACCATCATAGGGATGAATTTCTATGGCTAATTTATACTTATCTGCTAATTCAAAAATTGGATCATTCTCTTTATCAAAAACACATCTCCATTGACCTATAGAATCCATAAAATGAGTTGGCAAACATAAAACTTTCAAATCTAACACCTCTACACATCGCTCAATTTCCCATAAAGCACCCTGAATAAAACCAGGATGAACTACAAAACCACAAGTAAATTTTGAGGGATAATCTTGTTGTATTTTAGCATTAAAATCATTTTGAAAACGCAGTGCTTTTTTCATTTCCTCTAAACGTAATCCATTACCATAAAGCTGAGAAAGGTTTAAGACTACTGCGTGATCTATTTTATTTTTTTCCATCCAAAGTAATTTCTCATCAAGAAAAAAACTAGAATCTGTAACAGGTCTTTTCCATCCTTTTTGCAACATATGTTTACGCTCATCATCTACCCAAAAGATTTCCTTTTCTTTCATGAAATTTGGAATTTGCTCAGGATATGGCAGTAAATGCGAATGTCCGTTAATTCTTAATTTTCGCTTCATGATCCCAACTTTTTTGGAGCTTCCATTTTAGCACCACAATTAGGACAGGTGCATTTTTTATCATCTGAATAATAGGCATCAAATATTTTTGGCATATCTGTTTCAATATTATCTAGTGCAAACTCCTCTCTGTATAGTTGAGAATTACATTGCTCACAATACCATTCTAGAGCATCCATCATTCCTTTAGATCTTGGGTATTCTATAACCAAACCAACCGTATTTTCCTTTCTTTGTGGAGAATGAGGAACTTTTGCTGGTAATAAATAAATATCACCTTGATTAATAGCTACATCTACTTGTTTACCTTGGTCTATTATTTTTAAAACCATGTCTCCTTCTACTTGATAAAAAAACTCAGGTGTTTCATTATAATGATAATCTTTTCTTGAATTAGGGCCGCCAACTACCATAACAATATATTCTCCATTATCCCAAACACATTTATTTCCAACGGGTGGCTTTAATAAATGTCTATGTTCATTAATCCATTTTTGAAAATTTAAAGGTTGTACAAGTTTACTCATGATTTTTTATTTATTAACTTTATAAAGTTACAAACTTTTTGTTCTTCCACCATCCACAGGTAGATTTACACCAGTAATATAACTGGCAGAAGTACTTGCTAGGAATGTTACTGCGTCAGCAGTTTCTTCTGGTTTAGCAAATCGTTTTGCCGGCACATAGTCTTTCATAATTTGAGTCATTTTTTCTGGAGTGGTATTTGCGCCTTTGGCTTTGATACTTATAATCTGATCTAAACGCGCTGTATCTGTAAATCCTGGTAATACATTATTCATGGTTATTCCAAACTCTGCCAATTCACTTGCCATTGTTTTTGACCAATTAGCTACAGCATTTCTAATGGTATTACTAACACCTAAACCCGGTATAGGTTCTTTCACAGAAGTTGAAATAATATTTATAATTCTTCCAAAACATTGTTTTTTCATAAAAGGAACTAGAGATTGCACTAATATTTGATTGACTAATACATGCATTTGAAAAGCCGCTGAAAACTCATCTATACTAGCATCTATAATAGCTCCACTTTTAGGCCCTCCTGTATTATTGATTAAAATATGAAAACTATTACAAGTAGATAGAACATGCTTAACTTGGTCTGGATTAGAAAAATCTGCTACTAAATATCCATGTTTTTGCTGCCCATTTTGAGGAAGTTCCTTTAGAACTTCTTGAAGCATTTCTTTGTTTCTAGCAATTAAAGTAACATTTACGCCTTCTTTAGCCAAAGCAAATGCTGTAGCCTTTCCTATGCCCTGAGTACTCCCGCAAACAAGTGCGTTTTTATTTTGCAATCCTAATTCCATATGTATAGTATCTATCTATGTTGATTATTAATTGTATTTAATACAAATATTTTTAGGTTCTGTAAAAAAGCGCAGAGCCTCAAAACCTCCCTCTCTTCCAACACCTGAATTTTTCACGCCTCCGAATGGAGTTCTAAGGTCTCGTAACAACCATGTATTTACCCAAACGATTCCTGTATGAATCTGCCTAGAGATTCTCATTGTTTTCTTTAGATCATTGGTCCATAATGTAGCAGACAATCCGTAAGAACTATCGTTTGCCATTGCTAATACTTCATTTTCATTATTAAAAGGCATAATAGTTACCACGGGGCCAAATATTTCTTCTTGATTTAACACACATGAATTATCTTTAACTTCTATGATGGTAGGCTCTAAATAATAGCCACTTTCAAAATTATGAACAGAAACTGAATTTCCTCCAAAAATTACTTTTCCTCCATATTGCGCTGCATTATCAATATATGACCTAACTTTTTCTAGATGTGGTTTTGAAACTAAAGCACCCAAATCTGAGGTTGAATCAAAAGGATTACCAACTTTTAATTTTGATACAGCAGTTATAAAATCAGTTTTAAATTTTTGATAGATTGATGCTTCAATAAAAATTCTACTTCCACATAAACAAATTTGACCTTGATTAGCAAATGAAGATCTAACGGTAGCTTCAAGCATCTCATCGTAATTACAGTCTGCAAAAATAATAGCTGGATTTTTTCCACCCAACTCAAGCGATAATTTCTTAAACATTGGCGCAGCTACTTTAGCGATGTGAGCACCTGTTTGAGTGCCTCCAGTAAATGAAATCGCTTTGATTTCTGGATGAGCAACAATGGCCTGCCCTATAGTTTTACCTGAACCGTGAACAATATTTAAAACGCCTCTTGGAAGCCCAGCTTCATTTAATATCTCCCCTAACAAAAAAGCAGTCATTGGAGTAATTTCACTTGGTTTAGCCACAACACAATTTCCTGCAGCTATTGCAGGTGCAATTTTCCATGTAAATAAATACAGAGGCAGATTCCATGGTGAAATACATCCAACAACACCAATAGGTTGTCTAAGTGTAAAATTAATAGCATTTAATCCAACACTATCATGGGTTTCTGAGGCAAATTGAGTAATAGCATTGGCAAAAAACTGAAAATTAGCAGCAGCTCTAGGAATATCAATAGATTTAGCCAACTCTAGAGGCTTTCCATTATCTTTAGCTTCAGCTGCAGCAAGTTCAGGTAATTTTTTAGTTATTAAATGAGCAATATTAGAGAGAATTTGTGATCTTTTTTCTAAAGTTGATTCAGACCATTTTGGAAATGCATGTTTTGCCGCTTTAAATGCATTTTTTAAATCTATATCTGAAGAATTAGGAATTTGACTATAAATCTCACCGTTAGAAGGATTATAATTATCAATCCAATTATCTAAAATTGGATTTACAAATTCACCATTAATGTAATTTTTAATTTTCATGCTAATTTCTGTGTCCAACTAAATTAGATATAACATCTTATTAGTTATGTAGCTCAAAAGGTTACTCGTTAAAACTGGTATTTAATATTGAAAGACAAATTTTAATTCCTTGTCTAATATTTCCAATTCGTATATTTTCATTAGGGTTGTGTTGATTGTTATCCATATTTACCATTGGAACAATAATAGCAGGAATGTCTAATTCGTTAATAGCTGGTATAATGGGGACTGTGCCTCCCATAGTCCTTATACTTACTGGCTCTTTACCAAAAGTATTCGTTAATGAACTTCTGAGTTTTTCTCCAAAGGGATCATTCAATGCAGTTCTAAAGGCATTCACTCCTGAATTTCCTTTAAAAGTTGCAATCTTATCATATGTTAACCTTTCCGTATCAGATGGAGACCTATCCAACACTAAATATCCTTGATTCTTGATGTGATTTTTAATTTTCTCCAGCTGTTTTTTACCATCTGTCTCCTCAACTAAACGAACATCTAGGTGAGCTGTTGCATATTCTGGGATAATTGTTTTTAAAGCTTTTCCTTTCCAAGAAGTTTCTATTTGTCTAACATTTAAAGTGGGGTATTGTAATGATTCTTGATAATTTTTTCCAACATTTTCTTCTTTAAAAATCATTAAAGCATTATTTATACCTTCTTTATTATCTGGAACAGATTTTAGTATATCAGATACCTCCTCTGAAATACTTATTCCTTTATAATAGTCATCTATTAGTACCTTTCCATTTTCTGACTTCATAGATGTTAACAATCTTGAAAGTCTGAACACAGGATTGGCAACATAATTTCCGTAATGACCACTATGTTGGGGTAATTTAGATCCATAAGTAGTAATACTGCAACTAGCAACACCTCTACAACCAAAAGTCAATGTGGGTTGGTTAGAATTATGGGCAGGACCATCCATAATAATCATATAATCTGCCTCATATTCTTCCTTATATTTTTGTAGTGTAGATAAAAAACCATTTGATCCATATTCTTCCTCTAAATCAAAAATAATTTTAATATTAAATTTTGGATTTTGATTCGCCGATTGTAATAATTCTAAAGCTGATAGAAACATTATAATAGGTGCTTTGTCATCAGCAGCAGCTCTTGCAAAGATTCGCCACTCATCGTCTATTTGTTCATTAATTCTAGACCATTCAATTTCATTCCATTGTCCGGTATTGCTTTGCTCTTTTAACACAGGAATAAATGGATCTTTTTGATTCCAACTTGTTGGATTAACATCTTGACCATCTAAATGAAAATAAAATAAAATTGTTTTAAATGTAGGATTAACAACTCGTTCTGCTAGTAAAACCGGTAACGTAGAGGACTCTAACGTTTTCAATTGAAAACCAACTTTTTTGTATTGTTCTTTAACCCAGGCAACATTTTTATACATTTTTTGAATGTCTGTTGGTACATTTGGAATACTTACAAATGTTCTATGACTTGAAATTACTTCAGGTAATTTAACATCTATTAGTTGATTCCAATTTTCCTGAGCAAACAAGGAGATCGTAAAAAATATAAAAATGAATAGTATTTGATTTTTTTTCATTAGTCTAAAATTACTGTTTTTTGTAAGCTGTTACTTTAATTTCTACAACCAAATCTGGATGTGGTAATTGATGAACAGCTACAGTAGTTCTCGTTGGACCTGTTTCCTTTTCAAAAAACTCTCCATAGGCTTTATTATATCCTGCAAAATCATTCATATTAACAAGAAAAGAAGAAACATCTACCACATCTTTTATGCTAGCTCCAACAGTTTGAAGATTTTTGTCAATATTTCGCAAAACTTCTCTTGTTTGTTCTTCAATATTTAATCGCTTAGTTCCCATTTCATCAATAATCGTTACTCCAGCTATACTGTTATCTGCTCTTCGAGAACTAGTCCCTGATACAAAAATAAAATCTCCTACAACTTTTACATGAGGGTAAGCTCCTCTTGGCGATACTTTAGTACTCATTTTTTTAATTATATAATTAATAATCAACTTTAAGGCTAAAATGTAATTGGTTTACACATAAGCTAAAGCATAAATATACACAAGTTCATTAACAATACAATTATGAAGACTTTTGGTCTTATTAGATGCTATTAATAAAACATCTAACTACTTTATATTTGTTTTTTTACTCAAAAAAAATCACATCAAAAGTTTGTTTGTTTCCTCTTGTACTTTACATAAGATTTTATTCATTAACTCTTTAGACATTTGTAATGAAGAAGAATACATAGGATTTTCTGCCATTTTTAGTAAGACTTTATCTTGTGCTCTTCCTTTTGTCATTGCTTCATTGTATCCAATATACTCATTAAAAGTAACCAAAGAGTATTTAGAAAAATATTCTGTTGGAAAATACTTTTCTAAGTTCATTTCAACTATTCTTTTCTCTTTGAATAACGGGTTAGCAACATGATCACGCATTTCGTAATAATTATCAATAGCTAAATCTGCAATAGCGTCTGTATCAATTTTTCGTTGTTTTTGAAATTCTGAAAATACTGTTGACCAATCTCCTTCAAATTGATTTAACACGGTGTCAAAAACATAAACATCTTCAAAAGAAGCATTCATTCCTTGTCCATAAAAAGGTACAATAGCATGCGAGGAGTCTCCAAGTAATAATGTATTTCCTTTATAGGACCACGGATAGCACTTAATAGTCCCTAACTTACCTGTTGGATTATTTTCAAATTCTTTTAATATATCTGGAATTAATGATAAAGTATCTGGAAAGTCTTTTTTAAAAAATTCTATAATCTTTTCCTCTGTAATTAGATTGTCAAAATTATACAATCCTTCAGAATAACTTAAAAATAATGTTACCGTAAAACTTCCATCCATATTTGGGAGTGCGATAAGCATATAATCTCCGCGAGGCCATATATGAAGATATTCTTTACTTATGACATGGTTTCCATTTTTATCAGCAGGTATTTCTAGTTCTTTATATCCATGTGTCAGAAAGTCTTGGGTTACACTAAACTCAGGAAATTGTTTTTCATAGCTTTTTCTCAATGAGGAACCAGCACCATCTGTTCCAAAAATAACATCAGCCTGCACAGTAAATTGTTTTTCAGAATCAATAGATTGAAAACTTGCTATTTTAGTTTCAATATCTATCTCTAAACACCTGGTGTTGAAATGAATTTTTACATTTGAATATTTTTCTGCTTCGGTGAGCAATAGTCCGTTTAGGTCTCCTCTAGATATCGAATTGATAAACTCTCCTTGTCTTCCAGAATAATTAGACTCAAAAGTATTTGATGCTACATCATGCATTAAACGACCTTTCATTGGAATGCATAACTCTCTTGCCTTTTCCTCAATACCAGCCATTCGAAGGGCCTTTAAGCCTCTGTTAGACAAAGCTAAATTAATTGATCTTCCAGCTGAAATATCTGACTTTCTTAGATCAGACCTACTTTCATAAACTACCACTTGATAGCCTCTTTGAGCCATTCTTAATGCTAGCATAGAGCCACACAAACCAGCTCCAACAATAAGTATTTTCTCTTTTTTATTCATTTACAATAAACTTTCTAAAATTGTTACCATATGATAAACATCTTCAAAACTTGTATACATTGGCACTGGGGCACATCTAATAACATCCGGTTCACGCCAGTCTGTTATGATGTTATTTTCTGTTAGTTTTTTATGAAGATTTTTATCTGCGTTTTTAACTTGTAAAGACAACTGACAACCTCTTTCATTTGGGTTAGTAGGTGTTATTATCTTGATGGTATCTGAAGCTATTTCATTGACTAGATACTCAAAGAAACCTGTTAATTTTTTTGATTTTTTAACCAATGCATCCATTCCTACTTTTTCAAAAATATCTAGAGATGCCTTAATAGCTGCCATTGATAAAATAGGAGGATTACTTAATTGCCAACCCTCTGCACCACTCATGACGTCAAAAGGTTGCCTCATATTAAATCGTGTTTCTTTATTGTGATTCCACCAACCTGCAAATCTTGGTAAATCTTTTCTTTGTGCGTGTTTTTCATGTACAAACAATCCTGATAAACTTCCAGGGCCAGAATTTAAATACTTATAGGTACACCAAGCTGCAAAATCAATAGAACTGTCATGAAGATTGGGTTGAATATTTCCTGCTCCGTGAGCTAAATCTATTCCTACCATACATTTTTTTGCATGCCCTAATTCAGCAATTTTTTTGATATCCAAATATTGCCCTGTGTAATAATTAACTCCACCAATTAACAACAAAGCTACCTCATCACCTTGTGAATCTAGTATGGATTTCAAATCCTCTAATTCAAGTAATTCTTTTCCTTCTTTTGGTTTCCATTCTATGAGAGCTTCCTCTGGATCGAATCCATGAAAAGATAATTGCGACTGAACAGCATATCTATCTGATGGAAATGCATCACTTTCAATAATTATTTTATACTTGGTTTTTGAAGGCTGATAAAAAGACACCATCAATAAATGAAGATTCGTTGTTAATGTATTCATAACAACTACTTCAATAGGCTTTGCACCAACAACTTTTGCCATAGTATCTGTTAAAAGCTCATGATATGACAACCATGGGTTTTTTGCTTCAAAATGTCCTTCTACCCCAAAATTTGCCCAATCATCAAGCTCTTGCTCAATATATTTAGAAGTGATTTTTGGTTGTAACCCTAACGAATTTCCCGTAAAATAAAGCCATTCTTTTCCATTTTTATCTCTAGGAATATGAAATTCATTTCTAAGGTAAGAGATTGGATCTTCTTGATCTAATTGTTTTGCGAAGTCTAGTGAATTTTGGTAAGTCATTAAATAAAAAAACGATTGCTCTCAAATATAGAACAATCATTTTTTAGAAAATAATTTTTATGATTTTTTTGACAAACAGCATTAATACAATACCCGAAACTTTATGGTTCCTTCAACGTCTTTTAGGGCTTTAATTACTTTCTTATTGTATTCTTTATCTATATCTGTAATTACGTATCCAACTTTTGCATCGGTAGATAAGAATTGACCTATGATATTTAATTCAAATTCAGCTAAAACTCTATTAATATTAGCCATTACCCCTGGCACATTTTTATGAATATGTAAAAAACGATGAGCTTTAATTTGCCTTGGCAATCTAATATTAGGAAAATTAACAGCATCAACTGTATTTCCAGAATTTATATAAGCCATTATTTTTCCAGGCACAAAATCTGCAATATCTCGCTGTGCTTCTTCTGTACTCCCCCCTACATGCGGGGTTAATATAACATTATCTAACCCTTTTAAATCTGTATAATAATCTCCATTAGCTCTTGGCTCTTCTGGATATACGTCTATGGCAGCTCCTGCTAGTTTTCCTGACTCCAAAACTTCCCTAAGTGCTTTGATGTCTACCACAAATCCTCTAGAAAGATTTACTAGATGAGCTCCATCTTTCATTTGAGCCAGCTCATTCTTACCTATAAAATTTTTATTAGCAGCATTGTCATCTATGTGTAATGTTACTACATCAGAAATAGCTAGTAACTCTTTTAAATTTTGAATTCTTGTAGCGTTTCCTAAAGCTAACTTATCCTCTACATCATAATAGTAGACATCCATTCCTAATGCCTCAGCTAAAACTGATAGTTGTTTCCCAATATTTCCATATCCAACTATTCCTAATTTTTTACCTCTTACCTCTCTTGAGCCTTCAGCTGTTTTATTCCATTGTCCATTGTGTAATTCTGTACTCCTTTGAAATACTGATCGCATGAGCATAATAATTTCACCAATAGCTAATTCCACGACAGATCTAGTGTTGCTGTAGGGTGCATTAAAAACAGTAATTCCATTTTCTTTACATGCATCTAAATCTATCTGCTTAGTTCCAATACAAAAGGCACCAATACTCATTAATTTGGTAGCCGATTCTACTACTCTCTTGGTTACCTTAGTTTTAGATCTTATACCCAACACATGAACTCCCTCTAATTTTTTTATTAATTCATCTTCAGATAAACTAGTTTTTACAGTTTCTACAGAAAACCCATCTCCAGTTAATTTTTCAAAAGCATCTGGATGAACATTTTCTAATAATAAAATTTTGATTCTATTTTTAGGATATGAAATGTTTCTTGGAAGCTTATTTACATACAAAAATTCGTCAAAATTTGGCGTAATGTGATCTGCATTTTCTATCGTCTTTTCTCTAGAAATATTTTCGGTGTATGCAAAAAAAGTATCAGCAACTCCAGCTTCTTTTGTAACGTAATCACTATATCCATCACCTATTACTTGAATCTCACCTTCAAGATCTAAATTTTTTAAACATTCGATTTTCCCATTGTGAGTAGACAACACATTGTTACTGTCAAAACCTACAATTGTATCATTATCATCATATTCAAATGTATTGGCAAACACTCTCTCTGTAGGAATATTGTAGTCTTTAACTATATCGTCAATAAACTCTTTAAAGCCACAAGAAATAACGTAAATATCATCAGAAAAGTTTTCAAAAAATTCTTTATTTCTCTCGATAGAAATAGAAACCTTCTTTCGTAACTGATTGATAAGAATAGGAAGATCCGATTTTTTTGCATTTAATAGTTGTATCCTTTTCTCTAAGGATTCTGTGAAGGATATTCTACCATCAATTCCAAGGTTTGTAATGTCTACTATCTCATTAATTATCTGGTCTTTTTTACTATTATTAACCAACGAAATTTCTGCTAAAACATCTAGAGCTTCAACGCTTGTTAATGTACTATCAAAATCAAATACAAAATTTCTTTTTGTTTGAATCATGTTTACTTTTTCTATGCAATAAATTTACGAAATGAGAAGCTATAATTTCATACAAGAATTATTTTTTTACTACAACGTTTTCATCAATAATTATAAACCACCCAAAGAATAATAATTTAATGGAATTATTAAACTTAATTTTAAAAAACAAGAAGTAATATCCACCATAAAACCGGTAGAGACTCTACCCAAAAAGAGCTATAGTATTTAGATTGATTTTGAGAGGAACGCATCAAAAATAAAAGTAAAATAAAACAAATTATCAGGAAAATATTTTTGTTAAATAGAGATTCTGTTAATAAAAACTCAAGGGTTAATGAAAAAAGCAGCAAAACAAAACCAACTTTTTTTGTTTTTTCAACTCCAATCTTTTGAGGAAGAGTTTTAATGTCTTTAATATCTAGATGCATGTCTCTAATTTCAAAAGGAAATATTAAAACCAAAACAAAAAACATCCGTTGCAAAAACGATAGAATTAAGTCAACGCCTATGGGAGTTTCATGAACTAATAACGGAATACTAGAGCTAACACCTGCCCAAACAAAAGCTACTAGGAATATTTTTAAATAGCTTACTTTTCTTAAATTTTTTTGAAATCCACTAAGAAAAGGCACTACATAAATAAAAGTAATGATCATAAAAGGAAAAAAATAAAACAAGGCTACTGAAGAAATTTTTGTACCATAATAAATAAGAAAACAAAAACTTAAAAAAGAAAAAATTTGAATCAATCTCATGTTTTTTGTCAGACTCATATGATAGAATTTAGCTACACCTGCATACTTAATAAAATTGTAACCAGTTATGGTTCCATAAAAAATAAAATAATCTAAGTTTTCATTGTAAGATATTCCTGCATATAATTCTGTAATTCTAACAAGCGAATACACCGAAAAAGCCACGTGAATACTAGAGTTAATGTAAAAATTAAAGATTAATTTCAGATAAGTCATTAGACAAAAATAAGAATTCTTTTATCAACAACTATATGTTAATTATTTGATAGTTTTTTAACTATTTTATAAGTAAATAATTTCTCATTTTTTCGTTAATTTTGCATAAAATTAATAATACTATACCAATGAACACTAATTCATTTCAAAGAAGACATATTGGACCAGATGAAAATGAACAAAAGCAAATGCTTGATGTTATTGGAATTAAAAGTCTTGACCAATTGATTAAGGAGACTATCCCGAAGGATATTAGACTTCAAAAATCTCTGGATTTGGAAGATCCAATGAGTGAATATGAATATTTAAACCACATTGAAGAACTTTCAAAAAAAAACAAAATATTTAAGAGTTACATTGGACTTGGATATCATGAAGCTATAGTGCCAAGTGTTATCAAAAGGAATATATTAGAAAACCCAGGATGGTATACTGCATACACACCTTATCAAGCAGAAATTGCTCAAGGAAGATTGGAAGCCTTGTTAAATTATCAGACTATGGTATGCGATTTAACCGGAATGGAATTGGCTAATGCTTCTCTGTTAGATGAGTCTACAGCTGCAGCTGAAGCTATGGCTTTATTATATGATGTACGTGAAAGATCACAAAAAAAAGCAGGTGTAAATAAGTTCTTTGTTTCCGAGGAAGTATTGCCACAAACTTTATCCGTATTAAAAACTAGAGCAATTCCTATTGGAGTAAATTTGGTAGTTGGAAATCATGAAGAATTTGATTTCTCAGATGAATATTATGGAGCTATTGTTCAATATCCAGGAAAACATGGTCAAGTTTATGATTACACTAACTTTATTGGGAAGGCTAATGCTAACAATATTAAAGTAGCTGTTGCTGCTGATATTTTATCTCTTGTAAAATTAAAAGCTCCTGCAGAATTTGGAGCTGATGTAGTTGTAGGAACTACCCAACGTTTTGGTATTCCTTTAGGCTATGGTGGACCTCACGCTGGATATTTTGCTACAAAATCAGCTTATAAAAGAAGTATTCCTGGAAGAATTATTGGTGTTACGAAAGATAAAAATGGAAATAGAGCACTTCGAATGGCTCTTCAAACTAGAGAGCAACACATCAAAAGAGAAAAAGCTACTTCAAATATTTGTACAGCTCAAGTACTACTTGCAGTTATGGCAGGAATGTATGCCACTTATCACGGAAAAAGAGGAATTCAGTTCATTGCCGATTCTGTTCATAAAAGCACAACTACACTAGCTACTGCTTTAAATGATTTAGGTTTTAAGCAAATTAATAGCCATTATTTTGACACAATTACCATTAAAGCAGATGCCATTACTCTGAAAAACACTGCTGAATCCCAAAATATTAATTTTAACTATATAGACAACGAAACTGTCTCTATCTCAATAAACGAGACTGTAGGATTAAAGGAAATAAATGCCATACTTTTCACATTTACAAGTGCTTTCAACCTTCCTGAAAAATTAGTCACAAGTTTTACAGAAATTGACTCTATTCCTGACTTAGCTAAAAGAAATACTTCTTTTCTAGACAACGAGATATTTAACTCATTTCAATCAGAAACTGAAATGATGCGATATATAAAAAGACTAGAGCGTAAAGATTTAGCATTAAATCATTCTATGATCTCGCTAGGTTCATGTACAATGAAATTAAATGCTGCCTCAGAGATGCTTCCACTAAGTCATGCAAACTGGGGTAATATTCATCCATTTGTTCCTCTAAACCAAGCAGAAGGATATCAAGAGGTATTGACTAAACTGGAAGAACAATTAAATGAAATTACAGGTTTTGCAGGCACTTCACTGCAACCAAATTCTGGAGCTCAAGGAGAATTTGCCGGCTTGATGACTATTAGAGCTTATCATATTAACAATGGAGATCATCATAGAAATATTTGTTTAATTCCTGCTTCTGCTCATGGAACTAATCCTGCCTCAGCAATTATGGCAGGAATGAAAGTAATTGTTACAAAAACAGCTGAAAACGGAAATATTGATATTCTTGATCTTAAAGAAAAGGCATTAAAATATAAAGATAATTTAGCTGCTTTGATGGTAACTTATCCATCCACTCATGGTGTTTTTGAGAGCGCAATTAAAGAGATTACACAAATTATTCATGACAACGGAGGTCAAGTATATATGGACGGTGCCAACATGAATGCCCAAGTAGGTTTAACTAATCCTGCAACCATTGGCGCAGATGTTTGCCATCTCAACTTACACAAAACATTTGCTATACCTCATGGTGGAGGTGGTCCTGGAGTTGGTCCAATTTGCGTAGCTCCACAACTGGTTCCTTTTTTACCAACAAATCCTCTTATTCCAACTGGGGGTGAAAAAGCGATTACCGCTATATCTGCTGCCCCTTGGGGAAGTGCATTAGCTTGTCTTATTTCCTATGGTTACATTAAAATGCTTGGATCTAAAGGTGTAACAGACTCTACAAAATTAGCTATTCTAAATGCCAACTACATTAAAGAAAGACTAGACGGACATTATGATACTTTATACAAAGGAGAAATGGGAAGAGCTGCCCATGAAATGATTATTGATTGTCGTGATTTTAAAGAAAATGGAATTGAAGTTGTAGATATTGCAAAACGATTGATGGATTACGGTTTTCACGCTCCAACAGTTTCTTTCCCTGTTGCTGGAACAATGATGATTGAACCTACTGAATCTGAAAATATTAGAGAATTAGATAGATTTTGTGAAGCAATGATCTCTATTAGAAAAGAGATAGCATTTGCAATCAAAGATCAACCGAATAATGTTTTAAAGAATGCTCCACATACAATGGCTATGATTACTGCTGATGAATGGGACTTTCCTTATTCTAGACAAGTAGCTGCATTTCCTCTAGAGTTTGTTCACGATAACAAATTCTGGCCAACTGTTAGAAGAGTAGATGAGGCTTTTGGAGACAGAAACTTAATTTGTTCTTGTAATCCTATTGAGGACTATATGGAAGTTTAGTAGAAATAAAAAGAAAATTAAAAAGCCTCGACAATGTCGAGGCTTTTTTTATTCTGTGAATCAAAAAATTATTTTTTGAATTTTGCGTATTTAGTTTTGAACTTATCAATACGACCTGCTGTATCAACTAGTTTAGATTTACCAGTATAAAATGGATGAGATGTTCTAGATATCTCTAATTTTATTAAAGGATACTCAACACCATCAACTTCTAAAGTTTCTTTTGTATTAGCAGTAGAACGTGTTAAAAAAACATCTTCATTAGACATATCTTTAAACGCTACCATTCTATAATTTTCTGGATGTATTCCTTTCTTCATGTTTACTATCTTTAAATATTCTACTTAATGTTTAATTAAGAGCAAAGTTGGTAAAGCCTACTCGAAATTTATCAAAAAGACACATTTATCCTTTTGAGGATGCAAATTTAACCATATTTTTCAATTTACAAACAAATAAATTGTTTTATTTGTATAAAAATAACCTAAATGAAAACCATCCATACATTTTCTATTTTATTACTAACAATCATTATAGTAACTTCTTGTGAACCCCAATATAAACTTACAATCAAAGCTCCCAAAAAAGCAGTACTTGAAGACAAAATAAAAATTAGTTTATCCGAAGAGAACAACTATCCAATAGAAGAAGTAACTTTTTTTGTAAATGGAAAAGAAGTTTCCTCTACCAATACATCATTTACTTTAGACACTAAAAATTACGGAACTGGTAAGCTTGTTATCTCAGCAATGGTAGCATATGGAGATCAAAAAAGCAAAAGAGTTAATAGCTCTGTAGAAGTATTCTCTAATGTTCCTTTTACATCCTATGATTTTAAAATTATAAACACCTATCCGCATGATGGAAATGCCTACACACAAGGACTAGAATATTATAATGGTTTCTTGTATGAAACAACAGGTCAGAACGGAAAATCATCGCTGAGAAAAGTTGAATTAACAACAGGGAAAGTAGTGCGAAAAATTGACCTCGACAAAAGATATTTTGGTGAAGGAATGACTATTGTTGATGATAAAATATTTTTCTTGACTTGGAAAGCAAACAAAGGTTTTGTCTATAATCTAGAAACATTTGAACTTGAAAATGAATTTCTATATAGCCGAAGCAAAGAAGGCTGGGGTTTAACTCATTCAGACACTGAATTAATTAAATCTGACGGAACTAGTAAAATTTGGTTTCTTGATCCTTCAACACAACAAGAAAAAAGATATATAGAAGCTTACACAAACAAACAAAGCCTCGATAAATTAAATGAATTGGAGTTTATTAATGGAAAAATTTATGCAAACTATTGGCTAAAACCTCTAATTGCAATTATTAATTCTGACAACGGAATTGTTGAAGGAATCATTAATCTAACAGATTTGGTTGAAGAAATGAAGAAAACTCAAAAATTAGTGAAAGATAATGATGTATTAAACGGTATTGCTTTTGACGCAGAAAATAATCGATTGTTTGTGACAGGAAAAAACTGGAAAAAACTCTTCGAAATAGAACTTATCAAAAAACAATAATCAACTCATATTAAAGTTATACTTTTATAAAACCTAAATTGAGTTTGTAATTTACAGCAGTTGCAAACGTTGAAAAATAATCAACATAAATTTCAAAAAAAAATCACTCGAGGTGACAAAAAAAAATATAATATTCAACGTATTTACACTACTCTGCTTGTTGCTCATACTGTCTATTTCATCTTGTCGTAAAGACTTTAGCACCATCCCTAGTTTTGGTCAATTAGAATTTTCTAGAGATACCGTATTTTTAGACACCGTTTTTACTAATATTGGTTCTGCAACCTACAATCTAAGAGTATACAACAGAGGGACTAAAGATATTACCATACCTGCTATTGCCTTAGAAAGAGGTGCTAGTTCAAATTACAGATTAAATGTAGATGGAATACCTGGTAAAGATTTTCAAAACATAGACATCCTTGCAAAGGACAGCATCTTTATTTTTGTTGAAACTACTGTAGATATATCATCGGTTTCAAGTCCATTATATACCGATAGAATTCTATTTGATAATGGGATGAACCAACAAGGAGTAGAATTGATAACATTGGTTCAAGATGCTAATTTTATTTATCCTGGCAGAGATCCTTTTACCCTGAAAATTGATTCACTAACATTAGATGGTGAAGCTACCACTATTAAAGGTCGTTTTCTAACAAATGAAGAACTTACTTTTACCAACATAAAACCTACAGTGATTTATGGATACGCTGCAGTTTCATCCAATAGCACATTAACAATTCTTCCTGGGGCAAAAGTTTATTTTCATGATAATTCTGGATTAATTATTGATAAGAACGCAAGCTTAAAGGTAAACGGCACACTAAATGAGAAAGTTGTTTTTGAGGGCGACAGGCTAGAAAATTCATTTAGCACCTTACCAGGACAATGGGGAACTATCTGGCTGAGAGCTGGCAGTAAAGAAAACGAAATTAATTATGCACAAATAAAAAATGGAAGTATTGGAATTCTTGTAGATTCTATAACCTCCTCCACCTCTCCAACCTTAACATTAAAAAATACAGAGATTACCAATCATTCAAACTTTGGCTTGTTAGCAAGAGAAACTAGTATTCTTGGAGAAAATATTGTTATTGGAAATGCAGGAGAAGCATCTTTAGCCTGTGTTATTGGTGGTTCATATAATTTCACACACAGTACTTTTGCCAATTACTGGAACAATGGAATTCGTTCTTTACCAGCTGTTTTAGTAAATAATTTTTATACCTATACCAATGCCAGTGGCCAAGAAGTCTTAGAAACTAGAGATTTAATTGCAGCTAATTTTACCAACTGTATCATTGATGGAAACAATAATATTGAGTTTCTCCCTGATAGAGCCGATGGTAGTCTTTTCAATTTTAAGGTCGCAAACTCTTTGATAAAATTTACAGATATCAATAACTCACTTGCTGGAGTACCTGAGGTAGACTTTAATAACACTAGTTTGTATGAAAATATTCTTTTAAATGGAGTCTCACATTTTAGGAATGTATCTAGCAATGATTTTATAATAGGACAAGATAGCCAAGCTATTAATTTTGGAAATTCTACAGGAGCCGGTCTTGTTCCTTTAGATATCTTAGGAGTTACTAGAACTATAAGCCCAGATGCTGGTGCCTATCAACATATAGATTTTTAGATCAATTAAAAGAGAAATTTTACAGAAAATTCATAGGAAAGAATTATTAATGTAAAAAAATAATCATAAAATGAAAAAAGTAATTATTACAGGAACTAGCAGAGGAATTGGTTTTGAATTGGCACAACAATTTGCGAAAAATAATTTTCAAGTACTGGCTCTTTCCAGAAATAAAAAGCCTTTAGACGATTTACAACTAAAAAACATCACCACACTATCTGTAGATGTTTGTAAACAAGAAGACATAGAAAAAGTATCTAACTTTATTCAAGAAAACTGGCAGGAGGTAGATATTTTAATTCATAATGCTGGTTTTTTAATTAATAGACCATTTGAAAATTTAACAAAAAATGATTTTTTAAGAGTCTATGATGTGAATGTTTTTGGAGTTGCTGAATTGACCCGAATATGTATTCCTTTTTTAAAAAAAGGAAGTCATGTGGTAACAATTAGTAGCATGGGTGGAATTCAAGGAAGTCTCAAATTTCCCGGATTAGCGGCCTATAGCTCTGCAAAAGGTGCCGTAATTACCTTATCTGAATTACTTGCAGAAGAATATAAAAACCAAGAAATTGCTTTTAATGTGCTAGCTCTAGGAGCTGTTCAAACAGAAATGTTAGCAGAGGCTTTTCCAGAATACCAAGCATCTTTAGAAGCAGATGAGATGGCCAATTATATTTATAATTTTGCAACAACTGGAAATAAATTCTATAATGGGAAAGTACTACAGGTATCTAATACAACGCCTTAATAGACAGCATATTTATTTATCCATAGAACTAAAAAATAGTGACATCTAATTTTCATAAATACATTCCAGAAAATGCTATTAACTTAGCACAATCTCTTGTAGAACTTCATGAGGTCAATTTAAAAATCGTAAATCAACGACAGACAAAACATGGAGATTTTAGACAACTTCCAGGCGGTAAATTTCAAATTACAATTAATAATAGTTTAAATAAGTATCAATTTTTGTTGACTTTAGTTCATGAAATCGCGCATCATGTAACTTTTAAAAAGCATGGTAGGGTTCAGCCTCATGGAAAAGAATGGAAACAACAGTTTCAACATCTAATGCTGCCTTTTTTACAGCCATGTATCTACCCAAATTATATGTTAACACCCTTAGCCCATTATTTAAAAAACCCAAAGGCTAGCACAGATAGTGATGTAAAACTGTCATTGGCATTAAAAGAAAACACTGCAGAAAACGGAAAGAATTTTGTTTTTGAACTACCTCTCAATAGTACTTTTATTTTTAAAGATAAAGTATACAGAAAAGGTAACAAAAGGAAAACTAGAATTGAATGCTTACAGCTTGCAACAAAACGAATGTATCTTTTCAGTCAAAACGCAGAAGTGATTTTTAAAGAAAATCAAATAACATCCTAATCATATTTCTTGAGAATCATTTTTAGTGTTGATTGCAAAGAAATAAAGCCTAATTTTCTCTCTTTATAAATAATGTATCTAATTCCATTTCTGTTTGCAACCAGGCTCTTAATTCTACTTCTTTAAATGAAACAATACTGTCATTTATGTCAGAATTCCATTTGATAGTAACTACAGGTATTGTATCTATTTTTATAAAATCTTTTGATGACAATACATTTGCAAAACCTATTGATAAAATTTCATTGTAGCGAATCTTAGCATCTTTAGAAATCCTACTAAAAGCAATTGCTTTTTGATTTTCGTTAAGTGCATCTTGTTCTATTCTGTTATTTAAGGAAGAAATTATAAGTTCTAAATCTTTGATTTTTTCATGCAATCCATCAATAATATTTTTACTCTGCTGAAGTTCTTCTCTCTTTTCTTTGTATGCTGTAGTAATGAGGTTAAAACTTTTAGTATCGCTTCCTTTAATGTCTATAACAATCTCTTTACAATTAGCATATCTAGGATCTGTAGACAAGCTGTTTTGTAGTGAGTTTTTCTCAGCATCACTAACTTCATTAAAAAAATTCAAACTTAAGGTTTTTCTTTTTTCATTATACTCTTGATCTATTAATTGATACAATCTGTTTGACTTAATTTCATTTTTTATAAAAAGAGAAATTTGGGTAGTTACTTGGTTCTCGTTATACACCTTAACAAAGGTGAAAATAGCAGGAATCATAACTACTAAGGCCACTAAAGAAGCAAATTGTGCTGTACGCTTTCTTCTTACAGAATTTACATACCGAAGCATTGGAAACTTTAAAAGTTTAAGTACTAAAAATGTGGCCAACGCAATAAAAATTGTATTTATCAAGAACAAATACATTGCACCAAAAAAGTAATCCCAGTTTCCTTGTGCAAGACCATAACCAGCAGTACAGAGTGGTGGCATTAATGCTGTAGCTATGGCAACACCAAAAATCACAGAAGCTACTGTTCCTTTTT
>ENA-ORDA01000889-ORDA01000889.1-marine-metagenome-genome-assembly--contig:-NODE-889-length-27858-cov-6.632915_pt1 | contig 27858 bp, 24 predicted proteins | sample MGYA00237778_ERZ508506 | MGnify/ENA primary metagenome ERZ508506 (study PRJEB26177, sample SAMN06267891) | marine metagenome | isolation source: Monterey Bay, California, USA | place: Pacific... | reverse complement strand
TCAGGAAAATTGACTATATCTAAAGTTTGAGCCAACAAAAGGGCGCCTACGCCCATCCTCACGACACCATATCCCAGTAGAAGTATTGCAATAACAATACCTATAAAACGCTTAACGATGTCCCTACTCCCACTCAATAGTAGAGCTATATTTTATCCCGGCAAAACAGCAGGTTACGCTCGAAAAAATGACGTTTGTAACCACTTTGCAAAGATAGACTATTTAGATATCAAAATTTGCTTGGCCAAACTTATTAAAAATCAAACGTCCACTACTTCTACTCTTACAAGCTTCGTGACTGAGGCGCTTTGTCCAACAGCCGGCTCAGCCGGAGTGTCATTCAACACCGCTTCTTCTGTCGTTGGATCGATCCGATTCTTCAGATTGGGTTTGCACCTTCATCAAAACCGGTAAGCCTCAATTTTCAATCAATGTGTCAGATCAGATCGCAACTACTAAAGCTGAGGAGTACCTCAAGCACCTCGGTAATATGTTATTTTGTCTTTTAGTTTACCCAAATCGGCGAGCTCCACGCTCGCTCCTGTATTGTCGTACTCCAACCGGAGCGGGGCGCCACACCAGCGCGTACCGAATCCCAGGTTGACCAGCGACAGGTTGGATTTTCCAGAACCCGAGCATAATAAAACGCCTTTTGTCCAGATTCATAAGTCGGATCCTGCCAGGTTGCAGACAACGTTGCGTCTCCCTTGTCCGCAGATATCGCACATTTGGCCAGATCCACGGACGCGCCATTGTCCGGACACCTGTGGTCGGTCGCAACCGTCAGTCCATCACTACAGGCGATATCGAATACCGCTTCCTGTTGGCGGCCATCGGCATACCAACCTTTGATGATCTGCAGGCGCTGCAGAGGCACGCCACGCGCATCCTGCTCAGCCTGAACGACAAAAAAAGGCGACTCCTCACCACCCGCCAGTTCACCCCCCTGCAGCACGCCGCTTTTTGAAACGGCAGCGGTCCAGTCGGGCCGGGTGTTTACCCCAGCAGCAACCTCAGTGCTGGCGCCCATGCGCAGGCGTATTCGGGTTCCGCTGGTTGCAAAAGTTTCTTTGCGTCGCAACGCTGCATAAATGGAGGACCGGTTATTCTCTTCTGCCCACACGCCCGTTAGACCTGCAGCACCATAGTTGATGCGAAACACATGTCTGTATTCCGGCACATTCTCATTCACGCCCGTCGGCACAGAACCACGGCGTTCCGGTTTCGCATCCAGCGCCCCTACTTTTCCGACAAAGGTCTCTTCGTCAAATCGAGATCCTGAATTATGCGTATCCGACGCGCCAACAATCCCGAACTTATAGGGGTTTGCACCGGACTCGGCTTCAAGTCGGAGGCCAGTCAGATAGGCATCTCGAACATAACTTCCGCGCGGCTTACTCTTGCCCCAGTTGCCAATCCGATAAGGGAAAATTTCAAAATTTGCCCATTCGTCGTTGGGCGACAGAAAGGGATGCGTCTCGGAAGTACCCTTGATCTGCGTGATTTCAACGAGAGGTTCATTGCGAAGACGAAGCGCTGCATATTCCGGATCGATAGGGGAGCCATCCCACTGCACATCATCAAACATCCAACCGTCTGAGCCATTCGAGTTGTGCGGTATTGCCAGCACTTCGAAGCCCTGATCTCGTTGCTCGTCCATCCAGCGCCAGAGCGCCTCCGGGTTTTTGGACTCCAAGCGCCCAAAGATATCGGTCGGCACCCTGTTTGACGCAAAAATGACATTGCGATGCATATTCCCGCGTTCTCTGAATGACGTGTATTCATAGCCAATGAAAGTGGTGAGTTTGCCTGGCTCGTAGTGCGTTTCGGCCGCTGCAACAATGTCCTGCCAGGCAGAACGTCGCTCAGCCAGCGTATTATGTTTCGCGACAAAGGTCGGCATGTCCGGGTGAGTTCGGCCGCGTTCAGCCACCGTGCTCTCATCCAAGATACCCAACTCAGTGGCCGTCTGAAAAAGCGGATGATCCGGGTTGTCGAAAGTCGTCAGCGCGCCCAGATACTCTGCATGATCTGTAACCGCGTAGAAATCAAGCGGGGTATCCAGTTGGACAGTGAAGCCCTGAGGGTGAGTGATCGCCTCGCCCTTGGCAAATCGATAGGCCTCATCGGGCCCCATCCGTGTACCGAAGCCGTAGGCATCCATCGAATAGCTCGTGTGGATATGGAGATCGCCGAAAAAGGCCTGTTTTGATGCTAAAACCGGCACATTCAAGAGCAGTGCGATCGCAAGGCAGGCCAACCGTAAGTAATTCATATACGCTCCCGTTATTAATTTCGGACTATGCCATGCATAAGATGTTTGGCCGGTGAAGACTGCCCCTACTCAATAGCTGCCAGATAGCCGGCGCATTACCCGGTAGACGAAGGCGAATGTTCGCGGACTGCTTTGATGGCAGGCCGCGGGCTCCGCACTCGGGAGCAAACGCTGAGCGCGATGGGCATCCCGGCTCAGGCTGTCTGCTGACTCTTAGCCGCCAAACGCGCATTGCGCCGCGCTAGCCTTTCTTGCAGCCGTTTGTGGCGCTCAGGCGTCAGAGGGTACGACCAGATCAGCCTCAAGGCCAAGCCATAGAAAAGGATAGGACCTAAACAGTAGACCATACGAAGGGCCAGCACGCCTGCATCAGTGCTGCCTGTAATGCCGCCAGCAGGATCGAAGCCCAACAGGCCAACAATGTTTAGCGACACTCCGGTGCCGAAGGCTATGGCGATTTTTTCCGAGAAACCTAAGAACGCGAAGTAAGCACCGGCGCGCTGACTGCCACTGCGGGCGGAATCCACATCTACCACGTCAGCCAGCATGGCAATGGGAAGGAACTGCAGGCCCCCAAAGCAAAAGCCTTTAACGATGAAAAGCAGGAAGAAAATGGAGTAATCGCCGAAGCTTAGGAATAAGTTAGCGCCGCTCACGGCGGCAACTGTGATCAAAGTGCACATGAACGCCTTGTGCTTGCCAATCTTTCGGCCCAACCACAGCCAAAAGGGAATGGCCCCCAGGCCTGCGATGAAATAAAAGAAATAAGCGGCCCCAATGGTAGGCACGCCAACAATGTCGCGAATGAAAAATAAAGACACGGCGTTGCGGAAAGACTCGCCAAAGTGCACCAGCAAAACGATGGCCAGCACTCGGAGCATGGGGCCGTTCTTCATGACCAACTTGAGGCCGTCGCTGATTTTCGGCCGGGTTTCCCCAGCAATTGGCGGCGGCTCTTTTACCATGACCAATACGATAAATGCGCAAATCGGCAAAATACCGATGATGGCCCAAGCCAATCCCGCTAACACTGGACCAGTAAGGGTTGCCCGATCGACAATTTTCTTATCCTGAAAGTCACCGGCAAACGCGCCAATCGCGTCACTCCACAGTGTTTTAAACACCTGCCCGACACTGCTTCCACCATCAGCCAAAATCTCGATAATCATAGGAATGGATGCGGCCAGCATAAGTCCCACTAACACATATATTTCGCGGGCAGCAGTCACGCGGCTTCGCTGATGGTAGTCCGTAGATAGCTCGGCGCCCCAAGCTCGATGGGGTAGCGCGATCATCGTGCTTCCAACAAAAAAAATGGTCAGCCAGAATAGGAAATAGGCGATGCCAACCCCCTCTGAGGGCATAAAAAGGTGGTACACACCCAACATCATGACCGGAGGGCCGATAATTAACCAAGGTCGGCGCCGGCCTATGGGGGTCCGCCAGCGATCTGACAATTCACCCATGAGCGGATCGGTAATCACGTCGGTTAAACGGGCGAGCATCAGTATGGTGCCGACAGTAGCGAGGCTGATGCCAAGGCCGCCCGAGTAATGAGCCGGAATCCAAATCGCCAGTGGATAGCCGATGACGGCCAGTGGCATGCCCAAGGTGCCATGGGCGTAAAGTGTTCGTTTTGATAATACCTCTGTGGCCACGCGGTCCCTCCCTACCTGCATGCGAGGACGGTGGTAACACCTATCAGTTTTGTCTCTTCTCGCGATGAAGACTTGAGGGGCGCTCCTCGGGCAACCCCTCAAACAGACTCTGCCCTAGGACGATTAGTTAAAGTTTACGGTCAATCTTACGCCAAGAGTCATGGGCTCTCCAAGCCGCGCGACTTTTGATCCGCGGTTACCGAACAGACCTGGTACAGCTCCATTTATTAGACCAGTTACATAGGTTTTATCGCTTAAATTGCGGCCAAAAACCGATAGGTTCCAAGATCCGTCATTTGCCTCGAGTCCCACGCTTGCATTGAAGGTGGAATGAGCTTTTTGCAGACCCCGCAGATCTAGGTCGGGTGTCACGTATTGGTCGTCTATGTATAACCAACTTGCCTGGGCATACCAATCGACATTGGCTCGAGGAGTTGGTGCCGCATAGCGCAAAGTCTGCACGCTGCGAAGCTCAGGGGTGCGCATGTTTCCAAAGCCAGTAAAATCACACAGGTTCGTTATCGTGGCATGCTTTGGCACATCTCCCACTCCAGGGCAGGGAGCAGCCGGGAATTCCGTATACTCAGAATCCAGATATGCTACCGAACCTGACAAGCTGAGATTGACCGTTGGTTGATAAACGTACTCCAGTTCCACACCTCTGTTTTCCAAGGTTCCCGCGTTCTGTACAAAGGTTCCACCGGACCCGGTAGGGTCAGATACGGGGTTCCACGCAATTTGCTGTAGATCCTCAAAGTCATTGATGAAAATGGCGACGTTCGCCAGCAACCGCCGATCTAACCAAGTTGATTTAAACCCGAATTCAATATTGTTGGAGGTTTCTTTGTCATAGCTGGTAGGAATAGTTGGGAATCGAATTGGGCGCGCATTGATACCAGGAGCCTTATAACCTGTAGCGTAACGGGCGTAAATCAGTATGTCGTCCGCAGCACCCACATCCTCAAGTGTGTACTGAGTGCTGATCGAGTAAGTCGTCTCGTTGTTATCAATTTCGTCCGAGAACGCCTGAGTACCGAAGAGTATCCCAAGGTTGTTTGCTGTTGGTTTACCCTCAGTAAAGGAGCACAAAGGACAATTCAGATCATAAGCCGTGGACGCGTAATTGGCCTCGGTCTCTGGCGAGAAGAGGCGAACACGCTTATCAGCGGTCTTATCGTCGCTTGTCAGTCGGGCGCCAACTGTCACTGACCATTGATCAGTAATGTCATAGTTGCCCTGAGCATAGACCGCCAAACTCTCGTGGGTCTGGTCCCATTGGTCCGATCTAGCATGACCGCCACATCGCAAGCGGTCGGCCATTGTGTCGTTCAGCGTTCCACTATCGACTCTGTTTTGAACATTTCGCGAAAACGAGCAGCCAGGTGCGACCAACTGAGATTGTTGCCAGAAGAAGGCGTCATCATTGAAGTAATACAAGCCGAGTAGGTAGTTATAACGATTGTCTGTGGGTGAGCTGAAATTCACCTCCACTGAGGTGGTCTCGTGGGTTTCCGGCTGATCAGCCCAAACCGAGACATCAATCCCCACCGCGTCTTGGTCTTGGTGCTGATTAGAGTCAAAGTCGCGATAAGACGCTACGAATGTTAGGTCGTGTCCATCCAAGAGTTCTTGGGACACCTTCAGAGAGACTCCCCAGTGTTCGATGTCGTCCATGGATTGGTTTTGGGCGTAAGACACATGATCTAACTTTTCGCCGCGACCAAGATAACCGTCGTTCTCGCGATTCGGAAAGGTTATATCTCGATTGAGCAGTAAGCCGGCGGCCATTTGGTCAAACGTCGCCAAAGCCTCATCTGAGATGTCGATCCACTCTCCAACACAGCAGTAAGCGAGGATATCGGAGTAATCTGCAGCGAATTCAACAATCGTCGAATCGGAAGGCGTCCAAAGCGTTTTTACACGCATGCCCCATTCTTCTCGCATATTTGACCGTCCGCCGGTTTTGAGCTTCGCGTATCCATCGTTGCTTCGTTGCCAAAACGTTGCGCGAGCTGCCAGATTGTCAGTAATCCCTGCATTCACAAATCCTGAAGTTTCTTGGCTGCCGTAATTGCCGAATCCTACTTGCAAACTACCGCCGAACTCCTGTGTTGGATCTGCTGTCCTAACGTTCACCAAACCCGCTGGTGTGTTGGCGCCGTAGAGAGTTCCTTGTGGACCTTTCAATACTTCAATGGCAGAAATGTCTGTTAGTGACCCGATCAAACCTGAGTATCGTGGAATAAAAACACCGTCGAGATACATGCCTACGCTTCCGTCAATACCAGCATTTGCCCCAGAGGAGCCGATACCACGAATCGCTACAGTGGAGTTTCGCAACGTACCGGCCGGTGTGTATGCAAGCGAGGGGGAAAATTGCGACAGGTCGACAATGGTTCGTATTTGTCGATCCTCTAAGAACTGTCCGCTGTATGCCGAAACGGCAAGTGGCACCTCCTGTAGCCCTTCCTCTCTTTTTTGAGCAGTGACGACAACCTCTTCAATAACACCTTTGTACTGCGTACCCGTTTCGCCCGATTCTTGCGCGAACGCCGTTGAACCAACTAACGCGCCGGTTAACACTAAACCTATTCTTGCTAATAATGATCTTGATTTCTTCACAACTGTCTCCCCATTCGATTCCGCTTCATGAACAACACTGAGTTGTCCTTCGTTGCCCATCGAAATGGAAAGCCCGGATCCGACCAACAAAAGCTCCAGAGCTTCTACAACTCCATACTGGCCGCCTAAGCGGTTGGCAGTCTTGTCGTTGGTTTCATCAAACGAAAACAACAAGGTTCGATCCGACTGCTCCGCAAATTCGATGAGCGCAAGATCGGCACGTTGCTTAGGAATATCAAAGGTCACTGTATCGCCTGCGTGAGCGCACAAAGACACGCACCAGCCGATCACCAGACATCCTATTCGCAATCGAGCGTAAGTGCCCCAAAGGAGACTCACCACCCGCGCAACAACGTGTCGGCCCGCTAGGGAATAGGACGATCGGCTGAAAAAAATCCGCCAGTCGATAGGGGTAGAAATTCGCCTGCAGCTACTTTGGCGCATCCGTGCTACGACTCTTTTCAGCAGAAAGAAGAATGGTCTCATCATCAGCGCGTTGGTAACCGATGTCGAAGTTGGCTTCTAAGGACGACAGGAACCCAGTCACATCACCTGCCTTAAACAGACCCGCCACGCGAACGTGCTGCAGATTTTCGTCCTCTAAGACGAATTCGACTGCGGTGTAGCGGCCTATTTCGGCAACGGCAGTCGCTAACGACTCGCCACGAAATATCAAATTGCCGTTTCGCCACGATAGATGTACTTCGATCTCTTCCGGCTCAAGCGCTTCCACATTATCATTGCCAGCGTTTAGCACCACACGCTCACCCTGAGCGATAAGAATCGATTGACCCTCGAAGCTGCCCAGAGTTCCACGTTGACCAACCTCGGCGGTGCCCTGTTCGTGCACACCAACCTGAACTTGGCCGTCATCCACCAGCACCTCGACCCGCTGGGAATCATCAATCCTCACACTGAAAGACGTACCCACAGCCTGGACAATACGCCCGGCCGCGATAACGCTGAGCGGCCTTGTCGGATCGTGTGCAACATCGATATGCATCTCTCCACGTTTTAACTGCACGATACGCCGCTTCTCACCGAAGCTGACACCGACGCGGGTGTTCGTATTCAGAGTGATTAACGATCCATCTGCCAGCTCGATCGTGGATATGCCTCCGATAGCAGTGTCATACGCCGCAATATCAGAAGCCAAGCTCGGGGGTGGTCCATCTTTGTCTAGATTCATGATCGCAGCCGTCATCACGAATCCTGCGATAACCACGACAAAGGAAGCTGCTATCGTCATTGGACGGCTCATGCGACGAACGGTTACTGGACCCGTTTCCGATGTGTGCGGGAACACTTCTGACAGGCGTGCTAGAACATCCATCTTGTCCCACATCCGTGCCATTTCAAGCAGCTGCGCTTCGTTCCGCGGATCCGCCCGCATCCAGGCGAATAGAGTATCAGCGTCCGCATCTGTCAACCCCTTGTCCATCTTCGCAATCCACTCACTCGCCTCTATGGGGTGTTGATCGCCATCTTTAAGTTCTGGATCGAATCGGTAGACCTTACTCACCGCGGACCTCCTTTCGATTGTCTTCACCAGATTCGCGCCACGCCTGTTCTTGCATATAAATTGCACACCGTCTTACTGCTAACGCAATGTGTTTCTCCACGGTACTTTCTGCAAGCCGCAGTTCACTGGCAATTTCTCGCTGGGAATATCCGTACACTTTCTTCAGTACAAACACGCGCCTCGCCTGCACCGGCAGCTGTCGCACGGCCTCACAGAAATGCCCGAACTCCTCACTTGAAGCCGCTTGCTCATAGGTTTCGTCGAGCGCCAACCCGGCAAGATCACGGCTACTTTCAAACTCCTCAGTCCAAGGTTCAGTCACGCGATTCTCGGCGCGTTTTAGGCTGTCGAGCGCAAGGTTACGGGCCGTTCTATACAGATAAGATTTCGGATGCTGAATCTGTTCGGGTTTACCGACCTGACACAGGCGAACATACGTTTCTTGAACGATGTCCTCGACTTCATGTGGCGGCACGATTTTCGACACGGCACGGGCGATGCCAAGCCGAATCGATAGAAAAACATCTCTAATGTCGTCCACACACCCTCCAATCGCTCCTTTGCAAGTATAAGGACGATTGAAGGGAGAGTTTTCCGCTAGTTTTCAGCCCGAGCTTCCGGGGAATCTGACGTATCGACCAGCGCTTCATCATAATCACTTATCTCTTCACCTCGTCTACTGTGGTGCCGACCATCCTTGACGGAAAGCTCATACATGATACTTATGATGCGCAGTAATCGCGACCGTTTGTAACTTCACTTGTAAAAAAGCCCCAAAAACGGGGCTCTTTGTAACCTCTCTGCAACTCGCAAACACATATAAATCAATAGGTTATAGCCGCCCTACTACTCCCACTCGATTGTCGCTGGAGGTTTACTCGAAATATCATAAGTCACTCGCGACACATCACTGATTTCGTTAATTATCCGAGAAGAGACCTTTTCCAACAGATCATATGGCAAGTGCGCCCAGCGAGCTGTCATAAAATCGATCGTCTCAACCGCGCGAAGCGCAATCACATGTGCGTAACGTCTGGCGTCACCAACCACGCCGACAGATTTTACTGGTAGAAAAACCGCAAAGGCCTGACTGATATCATCATAGAGCCCTGCATTTCTGATCTCTTCAATAAAGATATGATCAGCGCGACGTAACACATCAGCATGTTCTTTTTTTATCTCGCCAAGAATACGTACTCCGAGTCCAGGCCCAGGAAAAGGATGCCGGTACACAACCTCATGAGGCAAACCCAGCTCCACGCCTATTTTTCTTACCTCGTCCTTGAACAATTCGCGTAGTGGTTCGACTAATTCCATGGTCATATAATCAGGGAGTCCACCAACATTGTGATGAGATTTAATCACATGCGCCTTTCCGTCCTTGTTACCCGCAGACTCAATCACATCAGGGTATATCGTGCCTTGGGCTAAAAAATCGGCATCTTTTAGCTTTTTTGATTCCTCTTCAAACACGTCGATAAACGTATTACCGATGATTTTACGTTTAACTTCCGGATCATCAGCACCCGCCAGTCTTTCGAGAAAAAGTGATTCTGCCTGCACTGTCGTGAGGTTGACGTTGAAAGTATTGCTGGTCGCTTTACCGAATATTTCTTCTACCTGTTCTGGTTCGTTAAGCCTAAGCAGTCCGTTATCTACAAATATGCAGTGCAATTGATCACCGATCGCGCGAGACAACAGGGCTGCGACGACAGACGAATCGACTCCACCAGACAATCCCAAAATAACTTGCTTGTCGCCTACCTGCGCGCGCACATCTCTTATGATGTCTTCGACAATGTTCGCTGAAGTCCATAGCCCCTCACACTGACAAATGTCCAAGATAAAGCGACTGAGAATCAAATGACCTTGCAGCGTGTGATTAACCTCTGGATGAAATTGCAAACCGTAAAAATGGCGCGACTCATCACTCATGGCCGCATAAGGGCAAGCATCAGTATTTGCCGTACCAATAAATCCTTCTGGCAACGTCACCACCTTGTCACCATGACTCATCCATACATCGAGCTGGCTGACAGAGGAGACAACCTCATCAGCAATTCCCCGAAGTAGCTCACCCTCGCCTTCTACTCTGACGCGAGCATAACCAAACTCATGTTTCGCGGAGCTCTCAACTTTGCCACCCAATTGGCTTGCCATTGTTTGCATGCCGTAACAGATGCCTAGTACGGGAACACCCATCTCAAAAACATAGTCAGGTGCAGCGAGGGTATCATCAGCGGTCACAGACTCAGGACCACCTGAAAGAATGATGCCTTTTGGCGAAAATGCCCGAGCGTTTTCTTCGCTTAGATGGATTGTACGAATCTCACAGTAAACGCCGATTTCTCGAACTCTGCGGGCGATTAGCTGGGTGTATTGTGAGCCGAAATCGAGAATCAGGATTTTCTCGGCGTGAATGCTTAAAGCATCGACACTGGCGGGGCTACTGGATGGTGCTGAGGTATTTGTGCTCATTGAAGTTTTGAAAGCTCCAAAGGCGCGTATTATACAGTTTCAAAGGGCTTTTGCGAGACCTCAGACGGTGCCAAGTTCCTTCAACCGCTCAACCAGGTAAGCTCGCGCGGTGTAACGTTCGGAAAGTATCACTTCAGGTCTGGGATGCAGGAACAATGGCAGAGAAATCCGAGAACGGGACTGGTCTGCGCCTTCAGGGTTCACCACGCGATGGGTGGTAGAGGGAAAATACCCGCCTGATGCTTCCTGCAACATATCTCCGGTATTGATTACCAGGGTTTCAAACTCACAAGGCACATCCATCCATTCGTTTTCTTTCGTCAGCACCTGTAAGCCCGGTTCGTTCGACGCAGGCAATATTGTAATAAGATTAATGTCTTCGTGCGCTGCTGCTCTTATCGCGCTTGGCTCTTCATCACCCGTTAGGGGTGGATAATGCAATACGCGTAACAGTGTCTGATCACTACCCTCGCCCTGCACCATGCCAGACAGCGGTTCAGAATATCCTGCGGCAACCTCCGCCGTGGAGTGCTGTTCGACCCAGGCAAGCAATTCAGCAGCAAAAGCCATCGTCGATGCATAATATGCCGAGATGTTTTGCTTCAACGATACCGGACATTGCCCCCAAGGATAGTAGTGAAAGTACTCTTTAATATCCTTAACAGTGTGCCCTTTAGCGACTTCGGAAACCGAACAAGGAAAAAAACCGTCTTGCGTTTCACGATTAAAATGAAATGCATTTTTTTCTGAGGCATCGAAAAAGGCCTGCCACTCGTTGTAGATGGTATCTACCAATCCTTTCTGAATCGGGTGATTCTTGAGCACACCAAAACCCGTCACACGCAGAGATTCAACAAATCGTTCGGCACCATCCGGCGCAAGGTAGTCAATGGGTTCCAGTTTCACAATTCAGTCTTTCCGTATTATTTGGTCATGTTCATACAATTATAAACGTGGTGTCTTACGACAAACAGTGACAAGGATCAGTATTTGCGAAGACGGTCTCGCTGATCGAGATAAATCATCCGTTAACAATCTCATAACAGGGAATATAAGTGCTGCCGGGGAGTTTCATACGACCTTCGCTGACAAATGAAGTTAACAGCGAATCCATCGCGCTCATGAGATCAGCATCTCCTGATAACTTGAAGTTTCCATGCGCCTCAACTGCACGAATACCATTCTCCTTCACGTTACCCGCGACGATGCAGGAAAATGCGCTACGCAGGTTCGCCGCGAGCTGATAGACCGGTTGGTCTCGCCTTAAATTTAGCGCCGCCACACTCTCGTGTGAGGGCGCAAAGGGAAGCTGAAATTCGTGATACATCTTTAACAACCAGTTGAAAAAATAGGCGTCGCCCTTCGCTTTACGATACCTTCTGACGCTGCGGAGGCCACCATGCATGGCTTCGGCAACCGCCGCTGGATCATCGACGATAATTTCATAACGCGCTTGCGCTTGTTCACCCAAGGTGGCACCAATAAACTGGTCAACCCTCTGAAAGTAGTCGCGCGCAGATTCTGGACCCGTAAATACAACGGGAAACGGAATAGATTGGTTATCAGGGTGAAGCAAGATACCCAGCAAATAAAGAATTTCCTCCAGCGTACCCGCACCCCCGGGAAAAACGATAATCCCATGACCAATGCGAACAAACGCCTCCAGGCGTTTTTCAATGTCCGGCAGAATAACAAGCTCGTTGACAATCGGGTTGGGGGCCTCTGCTGCGATGATGCCGGGCTCTGTTATACCTATATACCGACCGCTTTTAATACGCTGTTTGGAATGGCCAATGGTTGCCCCTTTCATGGGTCCTTTCATCGCACCCGGTCCACAGCCGGTACAAATATCCATCGCGCGCAAACCAAGTTCATACCCAACTTCTTTGGTGTATTCATATTCCGGTCGCGGAATCGAATGCCCGCCCCAACAAACCACAATGTTAGGGGGCGTTCTGGTTTTCAACACGCCGGCGTTTCGCAGAATATGAAAAACAGCATCGGTGGCCCCATCGGAGGAGTTAAGATCAAAGCTCGCATTATTGGTAATCTCATCACTGACGTAAATAATGTCTCGAAGCACGGAGAACATCAGTTCCTTAATGCCACGAATCATTTTGCCATCGACAAGTGCCCCAGCAGGCGCATTGCTAAGTTCTAGCCGGACCCCCCGCTCCTCCTGTAGCACTTTGATATCGAAATCTTCGTAATCCTGCAGTAGCTGTCGAACATCATCGGTCGTTGAGCCGCAGTTCAACACGGCCAGCGAGCATTTTCTAAACAGGTGATACAGTCCGCCCTGACTGGTGTCCAATAGTTTGTTGACTTCACCCTGCGACAGCACATCAAGGTGCCCTTCAGGCCTGATTCTGATGCTTTTGACTTTTTGTTTTTCACTCATATTACTTCTCTGTTACCGTCCACTAGCGTCTTCAAACGTCAGCCCCAGACCCTCATTAAAATGGCGCCGACACATCGACACATATTGTTCGTTACCGCCTATCGCGACCTGATCCCCCTCATTGATCGGCACGCCGTTTTCATCCATTCGCAGCACCATGGTCGCTTTGCCACCACAATGACAAATGGCCTTTATCTCTTTCAGGTTATCAGCCCATGCGAGCAAATACTTGCTGCCCTCAAAGGGCTCACCTCGAAAATCCGTCCGAATACCGTAAGCAAGCACGGGGATATCCAACTCGTCACAGATAAAACCCAGCTCTCTCACCTGATGTCGCGTCAGAAACTGCGCCTCATCCAACATCACGCAGTCTATTGTCTTTTTGGCATGCTCAACAGCAACCAGTTGATAGAGATTATCCTCATTTCTGAAGGTCTGTGCGTCGGCATCGAGACCAATCCTCGACGTGATTTTCCCTTTGCTAAATCGATTATCAATATCCGGCGTCAGCAACATCGTGTGCATACCGCGCTCAATGTAATTGTAGCTCGACTGCAACAGCGAGGTGGATTTACCTGCATTCATAGAGGAATAATAGAAATACAGCTTCGCCATTTATTCTGATCCCTCAACGGCATCAGATTTGAATGCCTTCTCAAACATGGAGCCATTGGCTCTGGATAGTATTTCCAGCAGTTCCGGTCGGTTCTGTCGCATTTCATCAATCGTCAAACCCTCCAGTGAATGGGGAAACTTGAGCCATTGTTCAGTTTCATACAAATAATAATCCGGCTCTCGCGTCGTCTGGTTTCGCGTCGGCTTGTAAAACGGCACTGCAACCCTGATATCCTGAGGTGCATTCAGCCGCGTCTTAGCTTTGAGATGGGATATCACTGCTTCAATACTGTTTCCCGTGTCAAATACATCATCTACTATCAACAGTCTGTCTTCGTGAGTAATCTTCTTGATGAGGTAACTCATATTAAAGACCTTGACCTCATCATCTCGACCATCAATGCCGTGATAAGACGAAGTTCTGATTGCAATGTGATCAGCGTTGACACCCTGAGTTTTAAGGACTTCCTGCACAGCAATACCGATCGGCGCACCGCCCCGCCAAATGGCAATAATAAAAGTTGGCTTAAAGCCGCTCTCAAGCACCTGCACTCCTAATTGCATGCTGTCTTCGAGTAATTGTTGCGCATCAAGATAGCGTTTCTCGGTCACCCTGGGTTATTCTCCAAAATTGTGGATAAGTAGACTGTATGTTTATTTTCGCATGATCAATCACCAGTAGAACACAACCAATAGACCAGATCGAAAATTTTATGCAGCATAAAAAATACCTGAAAGAACAGGACGTCCTGCTCGACGCGTATCGCCTCGGCGTCGAAGTGTTCAACTCCGGATTCAGACCTTCGTTCATCGTTGGGCTTTGGCGTGGAGGCAGCACGGTGGGTATTGCTGTACAAGAATGTTTGCAGGCATTGGGAGTGGAAACAGATCACATTTCGATACGCACTTCTTACCAAGGCATCGCTGATTATCAGCAGATGGTCAACAACCCGGATGAAAGAATCAGGGTTCATGGTACCCAATACCTCATCGAAAACCTCAGTAAAACCGACTCTCTACTCATCGTCGATGACGTTTATAGTACCGGTCACAATGTCGATGCGGTTTTAGAGCGTTTGCGCGGTCGCTTAAAACGCAATATGCCAGACAACGTAAAAATCGCGAGTCTGTGGCACAAGCCCGCCAAACTGGAGACCGGTCGCCGTCCAGACTTCTTTCTGCATGAAACCGAAGACTGGCTTGTACTGCCCTATGAGCTTAGCGGTCTAAACAGTGATGAAATACGCGACAACAAAGCGTACGCATTTGAAATTTTGAAGCCTTTGATTTAAGCAACGCGGTATATTATTACAGCCGCGTTTGAAGTCCGCATTCTCGCGCATCGTGCACTTTGGTTGGATCAAAATAATCCTGCTCATCGGGCAGATTATATTCTTGCAAATACGCTTTTAGTTGGGCCTGGTTCCAATTCAGCAGCGGTGCAACTTTCAGCAAACCTTTATTACTCCAACTGGCGATCTCCAGGCCCTGTCGATAGGCAGTTTGCTCCCTGCGAATACCTGTGATCCAAACCTCGGTACCTAAATGACGCGTTGCGCGTTCGAAGGGTTCGAGTTTTACTTGGCGGGTAAATTCTTCATGCCTCGGATCTTCAACATCGGGAATACCACCCAACATAACGTTGCGTCTCGTCGAGGTCATCTCTGGCGCATAAATTTCAATATTGAGTTTCAGCCGTTCGATCAGTCTGTCGGCAAAACGATAGGTCGCAGATGTGTTGTAGCCAGTATCAACCCAAAGTATCTTGGCATTGGGTTTTATCCTAGTCACCATATGCAAAATCACTGCAGATTGATGACCGAAGGTTGTGCTTGTCATCACTTTTTCACTGAACGCGTAGCTCTTCTTAACAATCTCTTCCGCGCTCATTGGTCCCATGTTCAAATTCAGCTGCGCCAAATCAAATCGTTCGGGAAGGAGATATTCGGTCTTGCGTTCTGAACTTGCCACCGTGAGAGCCACATTGAATTTAATTTCTTGGCTGCTGATTATAGAGAAGAAAAAAGTTAAATCAGCCTAACGCTTGGAACGATTTTTTATTAGCTTATTTTACCGCGGTGCATATGCTTATACTGCTAACGACGATGAAGATGTATACTCAGCCAACCGCCCTCTGAAATCATGGTCACTCTCATGACGATACCGAAAGATATTTCTATTATAAAAACACTCGAAGATCTACGTGAGTTTCACGGAGAAGCATCTTCAGGCGTTAAGGCAAAAATTCAGTACAAACTCGACGGACACGCGAAAGACTTCCTTGCTCGCTCACCCTTTCTTATTCTTGCAACCAATAATGAAACCGGGTCCGATGCTTCACCCCGTGGAGATGCACCGGGATTTATTAAGATCCTTGATGACGCGACCGTGCTTATGCCAGAACACCCAGGCAACCGGCTGGCAGATTCACTGACGAATATTGTCGCAAATCCAATGATGGGTATGATTCATTTTATACCGGGCATGAACGAGACACTTCGTATCAATGGCAAGGCGCGCGTTACTAACGATGAGCGATTGCTAGCCATGGTTGCTCACAAGGGCAAATCACCAAAACTTGCGATTATCGTCGATGTTGAACAGGTCTACTTTCATTGCGCAAAAGCGCTTATGCGCTCACACATTTGGGATCCTAATTTGTATATGCCGCGAGCCGATTTCCCAACCCTCGGCAAAATATTGCTCGATCAAATAAAAGGCAAAGAGGTATTCGACGATGAGGTCAACGCGCTGGATGCAAACCTCGATGCGGATGCCAGAGACAACCTATATCACTAGCACGCAAAGCTGTTTCGCGGGTTAAGAAAGCGAGAGAAAAAATCCCGCCAATGCTGCACTCATAAAGTTTGCCAATGTTGCCGCAAATACAGCCTTCAATCCCAGCCTTGCAATTTCTGGACGGCGTGCGGGTGCCATGGCACCTAGTCCACCCATCAAGATTGCAATACTGGAGAAATTAGCAAAGCCACACAGTGCTAGTGTCACCACCGCTTGCGTGTGACCGGAGAGCGTGTCTCGTACGCTCACAAAATCAAGATAGGCAATAAATTCATTGAGCACAAGCTTCTGGCCTATGAGTGCACCGGCTGCATTAGCTTCATGCCAGGGCACACCCAATATCCACGCGACAGGTTGAAAAAGGTAGCCCAGCAATAATTGCAACGTCAGGTCCGGAAACCCTAGCACGCCGCCTACACCACCGAGAATTCCGTTTATGAGTGCAATCAAAGCAATAAAGGCAAGCAACATGGCTCCAACATTCAGCGCTATTTGCAGTCCAAAACCGGCGCCTGATGCCGCTGCGTCAAATACATTGGCATACTCTTCATCGGGAATCTGGAGCTCTTCTACCTCATTAACCGCTTCCTCTGTCTCTGGAATGATGATTTTTGCCATTAACAGGGCGCCAGGCGCAGCCATAAAACAGGCCGCGAGCAGATAGGTCATCTCAACGCCCATTGCTGCATAACCAGCAAGCACAGCACCAGCAATTGAAGCGAGTCCACCGACCATCACTGCAAACAATTCAGATCGAGTCATCGTCGGTATGAACGGGCGAATTACCAGTGGCGCCTCGGTTTGGCCAACAAATATGTTGGCCGCTGCAGATAGTGATTCTGGTCGACTGGTACCCAAGACCTTCTGCAACGCTCCGCCAATAAGCCGAACGATCCAAGTCATAATGCCAAGGTGATACAGCACTGCGATTAGCGAGGAAAAGAATATGATGACGGGCAAAACCTGAAAGGCAAACACAAAGCCAACGGAAGGATCACCGATGCGCCCAAAAACAAAGTCAATGCCCTCTTGACTGTAGCTAAGAATATTAGAGACACCCTGCGCGATGATCAGGAGCAACTGCTTACCGACAGGGATATAGAGCACAAAAGCACCAATACCAGCCTGAAAAGCAAACGCCCCGGCGACGGTCCGCCAGTTCACCCTCGAACGATTGGTGGACATCAAAAAAGCTATCGCAGGCAGTATCAGGATGCCAAGCAGGCTGACCATATTAGTTCCTTTATATTTTTTACGAGATAGAGCTCACGGGACCCAAACTTCCATGCGCCTTATTGTTTTATTTCTACACAGCAGATTTGAATTGTATCAGTTACAGACCTAAAGGACAGTGACGGAGAACCCTATTCGTTGTTTATCGCGGCCTCAGGGCACCGTGTTATTCAATTCTTCCGTATGCGCTTTTGCTTTTTTTCTTGAGGCGTACAAAGCTATCCGCTTGTTTGCTCCAAACTCTCGATCTAGCTCGAGCCCCTTACCGGGATAGTTACCCCAACGGTACTTTTTACCTTTCGTTCCCTCAGGCAATTCCCACACGCCAAAGCTTTTAGGCATCGTCCAACTTGGATTCGTTGGGTGTTTTTTAAGGTCTTGCTCGGACAACTTGTCATCAATACTCATATCAAATTTACCTCTTCGATATTACATTCACCTGACATGGCTTCTATCCATGCTTTTATCAGCTCAACACCCTCACGGTGAACCGTTGCGCGCCCCAACTCTGGCATCATGGCACCTAGGTCTAGACTCTCCATTCGGTAACTTAGGATGGACTGATCGGGTTTTCCCGGCTGAATACTGACGAATCTACCACCCGTGCCCTGCCCGGCGGCAATCGGCGGTTTGCACACGCCGAGACGCAATTGATCTGTTTCTTCAATATTCAGAAAAAGACCTGAGGTATCTCCAGCTCCAGCTCGGTTGTGGCAATGACCGCAATTAATATCCAGATAGCTTCGGGCTCGCTCATTCAAACTGACCTCACGACTGTCCATCTTTGCATTTCGCGGTAACGCAGCAAGCGGAAATTGGCTACTCTCCGCCAGCAAACCATTCTGAACAAAGTGCGCTAACTGATTCTCTGCCTCATGCATATGCGCATAAGCTTTGTTGATATGCCTTGGCTTTAAGCCAATTGGTCGCACTTTTTCGGTCGACAGATCTTCAATATGACAACCTTGACACTGATTGAAATCCGGTACTGCATAGGTAAATTGGTGAACCGGTTCAGCTGGTCGTGCGCCGCCGTTTGCACTGGTTCCAGCATACAACGCCAATTCAAACGCACTACCGGCTATTTCTAAATTTGCTTCCGTTTGCTGCTCGTTCCAGACATAAGGCAGTCCTTGCCAACCATCGGGTCTGTGAACAAGCAACCTTGTTTCGATTAATCGCACCTTATCGAGATCCAGCCCTTTTGATCCAAAGTCCAGTGTTTCATCTCTATCAAAATACAGATGTTCGCCTTCTCTCGGATAGAAAAATGTTTTGGAAATTATCGTGCCAACGGGAAACTGAATCATACCCTCGTCGTCAAAGGTCGCTGCCTTGCCCTTGGGTACCCAGAGAGTTCTAAATTTATGCGCGTAATCTGTAAAAAGTGGCGTATTGAGATCATAAGCGACTGACCTGCTGCCCGGCACCAATTCCTGCTTCGAAACATGAAGTACACCCCAGTCAGAGAGCAGGGTTGGAAATTCGTCCGCTGACTCAGGTTTTGGCTCACTCAATAACTGCAATGAAGGCTCGGAGGCGCTATCTCTACCTGAATCAGAGCAAGCTGTTAGGCCAGCCAAGACAAACAAAGCCAAACATAATCGTATACAGGTACGCGGACCAAAAGTAACAGGGGAAATACGCATATTTAGCCGAAAGGCAACTCAACAGGTTTTAGCGGCGCAAGCTCGCATCGATGATTCGCCATGTCTTCATTCGGATTGTTATAGCCATTGGGTGCATCGACATTAAGCATTTTGCTTTGCGCATCCTGCAGACAGATAGCCAGTGTCGCTGGCAGCTTACCTTCATCAGCGACAGCAGGATTGATGTACCCATCCCAAATCACATCGGGAAAACGACCGTCTAACCCGTACATGGCAAGCTTAAGTGTTTTTAACTCAAGCGTATCCGGAGATTCCCCCCCACCAACGTAGGAATTATCATGGATATAAATTGCCTCAGCGTATGGATCAAATGTCTTGTTCTTAATTTCCGCGCCATCCGCCGTCGAAAAATAGCTGGAAACAATCACGTTAGCGGTATCGTTGTGCTCAAACTCATTATCAAATATATGAACATGGTCATTGGCATTGATCAACACGCCGGAACCTACTGGCACCCCGGCAACAATCGACCCCTCGGGCGCGAAATTATCCGTGTTATTCGAAACAATCCTGTTTCTGAACACCCGGGTTCGTTCACCTCGCTGTGATAACCCAGGTAGATTGAACACCAATATGCCGCCGGTATTGTTTTCGGCAACATTATCAAACACGTCGGCATCAATTGTATTCTCGATCTCAATGCCAGCAACGTTGTAGGCCGCCCTAGAATTTTTCACGACAACGTTTCTGGACTGACCCACATAAATCCCTGCATCCGAAGCGCCGATGGCGACCGCACCATCAATCAACACATTCTCACATTGCACTGGATACAAGCCATATGCACCGTTGGCTTCATCAGGGCCGCCGGTCCACTCAACACGAACCTCACGAATCACGAGATTACGGCACTCATTAATCTTGATCGCATCACCTTTGGTATCTTCGACAGCAAAACCCTCAAGTACGATGTCGTCAGCTGTGACTATTAAACCTTCTGCACCCTGAGTTTGCTGCTTAAACGTGAGTACCGATTCAGCCATGCCCGCGCCGCGAATGGTCACGCCATCAACTTTCAACGACAGCCCTCGGGTTATCTCGAACCTACCCTTTGGAATCTCGATAACATCACCAGTTTTCGCCATAATCAGCTGGGTTCGCAGCTGCTTCTGAAAGTCGGCAACCACCGCCACATTAGAGCCATCAGCTGATGCTGCTTTATCGACAGGCTCGCCACACCCAGACAATCCCATTAGAGCTACCACAAAAAAACCTGCAACAATCGAACCCGCGTTTGTTTTCATAACTGCTCTCTTCTCACGAACCATTTTTTGCTGAATCTACAGCCAATGCTTATCGCAGCAGAGGCTCTGCCCCGAGGATATCATCACTTAGCTTTTCTGCCATCATAATCACCGGCGCATTCAAATTGCCATTCGTCACAGTTGGCATGATCGACGCATCAACCACTCTTAGATTTCCAATGCCATGCACCTGCCCGCGCGCATTGACGACAGCCATTTCATCTTCTCCCATGCGGCAAGTGCAACTAGGATGGTAAGCGCTCTCTCCGTGCGCTCGGACGAATGCGTCAAGCTCACTATCTGTCGTGGCACCGGCTCCGGGCTTTAACTCGCGACCTTTGTAGGGCGAAAAAGCTTTAGTGCCAATGAGTTCACGAACCCGGCGAATGCCCGCACGCATGACTTCCCGATCTTCGGTCGTGGTTTGATAGTTGAACAAGATGTTCGGCGCACTATTCGGGTCGTTGGATTTCAATTTTACATGCCCCCGACTGGTCGGCTTCATTGGACCCACATGAACCTGAAACCCATGCCCTTTGTGACGATCCCGACCATCATAATTCATCGCAACGGGCAGAAAATGGAACTGCAAGTCAGGATAGGGCACTGACGGAGCACTTCGCAAAAAAGCACCCGTTTCAAAGTGATTGGTTGCGCCCGCACCAGTGTTCATCAAATACCATTGAAGACCAATCATCGCCTGGTTATACCAATGCAATGACGGATAAATCGAGACAGGTTGCTCGCAAGCATACTGCACGTAAATCTCAAGGTGGTCTTGCAAATTCTCACCCACACCGGGTAAATCAACAACAGGATCAATTCCAGCGGATTTTAGTTCACTGGCATTGCCGATACCCGATAGCATCAATAAATGCGGAGAATTAATCGCACCACCACAGAGAATCACTTCACTGTTTGCATAAATTTTATGTGTTTTACCGCGGCGTCTAAATTCAACCCCTTCAGCTTTCTGGTTGTTCAACAATATCTTTTGTACCTGGGCACCGCTGTAGATCGTCAGACTGCCCTCACCATCATCATTACCCTGCGTAAGGTAGCCTTGCGCTGTACTAAAGCGCCGACCCGCTTTAATCGTGCGATCAAAAACACCAACGCCCTCTTGCTGCAATCCGTTGAAGTCTTCTGAACGATGGACGCCGAGTTCTTCTCCAGCCGCTAACCACGCCTCAAACAACGGGTTATCCGCTTCTCCTCTGCTAATGTGCATAGGACCGGCACGCCCTCGATGACTATCGACACCGTAGATCGTGTTTTCAGATCGTTTGAAATAAGGCAAGCAGCGATCATAGTCCCAACTCTCCATACCGGGCGCATTCGCCCAATCGTCGAAATCACCTTTATTTCCTCGAACAAAAATCATGCCGTTAATAGAAGAAGAACCGCCAAGCACCCGGCCACGGGGACAATATAATTGGCGGTTATCTAGCCCGGGCTCTGGTTCCGAATTGTAAAACCAATTGTATCTATCATTCGACAACACGTGCGATAGTGCCGCAGGCATATGCAGGCGATAATCCCACGCGTGATCTTTGGACCCGGCTTCAAGCAACGTTACGTGATGACTCCGAGACAATCTGCTCGCCAAAACACTGCCGGCCGAGCCTGCGCCGATAATGATGTAGTCTGTTTGGTCCTGCTTTGTGATTTTCAAACCGCTCAATTCTAATTCACTCTGGTTAGCGCTTATGACGACATTTGGTATGAAATAGCTCGCCGCATCATATCCCAGACGTGATAGACCTGCAGCTTGTTGGTAAGGTGCTTTTTAGTGACGGGCGATTAAACTTCAACGATTCATCTTACGAGGCAACTAACAATGCTGCTAAAAGGGTTCGGAATTGGACACGCAGATGATCAGCGCCTGAAAAGCGGTGTCACGGTCATTTTACCCGATAGACCTGCTACTGCTGCCGTGCATGTCATGGGTGGCGCGCCCGGCACCCGTGAAACTGATCTGCTCTCGCCTGAGCAAATGGTTCAAACGATAGACGCTATTGTCCTCTCTGGCGGGTCTGCTTTTGGTCTCGATGCAGCATCAGGCGCGCAGGCCTGGCTACGCGAACAGAACAGAGGCTACCCCGTGGGCGAAATACGCGTACCTATTGTTCCATCAGCCATATGTTTTGATCTGAACAACGGCGGTGACAAATCCTGGGGACGCTATCCACCCTATCGAGAACTGGGCCATCAGGCTGCAAGTCAAACTACCAGCAGTCCTGAAGAAGGGTCCGTTGGCGCCGGTTCAGGCGCGACTACCGCAGGTGCAGCAGGCGGGTTCGGGCTCGCAGAACAAACACTCGAAGATGAAATAGTCGTTTCTGCCGCAGTCGTTTGCAATGCGGTCGGATCTGTTTTTGTCGGCGATACTCACCATTATTGGGCGGCACCGTTTGAGCTAAACGATGAATTCGGCGGGCGCGGATTGCCACACCCACTGCCTAGCAACGCGCATATCATGAACACGAAGCGCACTACTCAGCCTATGGAGAATACGACACTTGCTGTTGTCATGACCAACGCCTCGCTCTCGCAGGCCGAGTGCAAACGCATCGCTGTGAACGCGCACGATGGGTTCGCAAGAGCAATTTACCCGGTACACACGCCATCGGACGGCGATTTGGTTTTCGTTATTTCATCTAACGAGATTGATATTGTGGGGACCAATGTCGACACCTTACATTTGGGAACAGCAGCCGCAAACGTGGTCGCACGTGCAATCGCCAAAGGTGTACATCTGGCCAATCGCTGATGCTACTCATTAAGCTATTAACGGCGTTAATCCAAAGAAAGTAGGCGCCCTTTTGGCGGCAATCCAACAGTGCCTGCATTGCGCAGGTGTCGAGTCAGAACATCCGAGAACTTGACGTCCTCACTTGCTATTCTTTTTCCCTCTCGAAAAGCATGATACAAATCACCACCCTGCGCCATAATTTCAACGGTTGAGACATGATAGTGGCTGTCGGGTTTAAGTTTAACGCCGTTCACCGCAACCGACTGCACGCGTTCGCCAAAAGGTTTTGACAACGTATATTTCACTTTTAAGCCGGACACCTGAAGCATGCCTCGCTCAAGCGTCAAGGATTGTTCCAGCACCGCCAAAATCTGGCTACCTGTCATTTCCAATTGCGCCACTCGATCGGTAAAGGGAAAAGAGTCAATCACATCAATCAACGGTACATCACCCGCGGGCAGATCGGCTCGCAACGCGCCCGATGGCATCAATCCAATTTCAGCACCTGCTTCCGCGCGAATAATGTCCGCATATAAATTACCGAGATCTGACTCTTCATTGTAGCGCCTGCTGATTCTCTCTTCGGCGAAGCAAAGCGTCTCCTGCAATTCAGGAAACTGAGCTTTATATGCAGCCAGTTTTTCTGCGACAACAGGATGGGCCGCCAACTCATTACTCACAACAGGAATCAGCTGACCATTGTGTGACGTGATCTTGGTGGATGTGCCTACAGGTCCTGAGGCTCGCTCGAAACGAAGCAAAAGAGAACCCAGCCGTGTACCCTGCCCATAGGTTTGCATGATCAGCGTGCCTGTCCTGGGGTGAACATAGGGCGATTCAGTGCCCGAATCAGCGTGCCCGCTGAAAATAACGTCGATGCCAGGTACCGCGCCCGCTAATTGAATTTCCGATTCGATGCCACGCTGAATCTCCGGATGCGCTTCATCGTCCGTCTGCATAGGCGCCGTTTTACCTTGATGAGTCAACACAACGATCAAGTCGACCTGCGGTTTTAACATATCAATATACGGCCTTATTGTTTCAGCCGGGTCACGGATATCGATACCCTTAATATTTGAAGGAATAATCGCAGTACCCGCATCCTGACCCATAATGCCAATGACACCGATACGAACCCCATCTCTTTCGACAATCGTGAATGCCTGCGCATAGGGTAACCCTGATTCGGCGTAAAACAGGTTTGCACCCAACACTGGAAATGGCAGTCGATCTTTGGTCTTTGCAAATGACTCCCAGCCATATTCAAATTCATGATTACCAATCGCCATAGCGTCGTAGTCCATGGTGATCATCATTTCCATGGGAACCATACCTTCGGTCTTCTTCGATAAGACGCCGGTAAAAATGTCACCCGCATCAAATAGGAAAACCACATCTTCGCGTGCCCGAATTTTGTCTATTAGCGTTGCGATATGGGCAATGCCACCGAGATTTTCCACCTGCGGATCCCAAAAAGCAGGAATGGGATCAAACGCACTCTCAAAATCGTTGGTAAAAAGCAGCGTGACTTCCCTAGTTTCAACTGAAGTTGGCGCTCCCGTCGCCTCTGAATGAGCGCAACCGGAAATGGATATTGCTACTAACCAGATCGAAAACATGAGCATTGGTTGTAGGATCGTCGAGAAAAAAAGCTGAATCATGGTCATGTATTCTGTTGTAAGGTCTATGAACCAAAGGCTACGCACCCCTTACTGTTTTGTCTATTGTTCCTGAGTTATGCTGACAAAAATCAACTCGCTCTAGAGGAAATCCATATTGCTTGAACCGGCTATTAATCTCGTTGCTACGCAAAAAATGTTCGGGGGTCATCAATCTCAATACAAGCACTTTTCGGACGCATGCCAGTGCGAGATGACATTTTCAATTTACTTACCGCCTCAGGCAGACTCGGCAGCAGTACCCGTTCTGTATTGGCTATCAGGGTTAACCTGTACTGACGAAAATTTTGTTGCCAAGGCAGGGGCGCAGCGCGTCGCAGCGTTATTGGGTATGGCGATCATCATGCCGGACACGAGTCCTCGGGGAGAACATGTCAGTGATGATCCCGACGGCGCCTGGGACTTTGGGCTAGGAGCTGGGTTCTACGTCAACGCGACAGAAGCCCCTTACGGTCAACACTACAAAATGTACGACTACATCGTGACGGAACTTCCCTCGCTGATTAACAGTAACTTCCCTGTCGACAGCAAAAAACAATCGATTTCCGGGCACTCCATGGGCGGGCACGGCGCGCTTACCATTGCGCTGAGGAATTCAGGTAGCTATCAATCTGTTTCTGCTTTCGCACCGATCTGTGCCCCCAATCAATGCCCCTGGGGACAAAAGGCATTTTCCGGATATTTTGGTCAGAACAAAGCACTGTGGCACCAACATGACGCAACGCTACTTGTTGATTCGGCCACAGAACGCCTACCTATTTTAATTGATCAGGGCGATGCCGACGGTTTTCTCGTGGAGCAACTCCGCCCGGCGCTATTCGAGGAGGCTTGTCAGAGAAACGATCATCCGCTCGAATTAAGAATGCAAACGGGATACGACCATAGCTATTTTTTTATCGCTACATTCATTGAAGATCATTTGAATTTTCATGCGAAAGCGCTAGGACTTATAGATTAGCCAACACCTTAACCGATCATCACGATTAACAACTTTATATCACCCCGCCGGCGCACTGGTTTTCAATTAATTTTGCCACTATCAACAACACTTGAATGGCAGATACTGGTACCTGATTTGAATTTTCTGAGGTTAAACGGGCAAATCCATCGTCAGTAAAATAAAACGGCGAGCGTTTTACGATAGACAGCATCAATCACCAGGCATGTTCCTCACCATTCCATTTCCAGAAACGTCCACTTTGTTCGCTCGTCAAATTGTCAAAAAAACTGATCATACCTGCCGCACTTTCATTCACTGAGATATCTGCCGAAGGACCGCCCATATCCGTTTGCACCCATCCCGGATGGATCGAGCACACAATAATATTCTCAGACTCGAGATCCTTCGCCATGACCTGCATCACTTTATTCAGCGCAGCTTTTGAACTCTGGTAAGCGAGGGCGCCAGAACTTATTCTGCTGAGCGCACCCATTTGACTGGAAACACTAATAATTCTGGGACGCAGAGACAGTTTTAAATTATCCAGCAACGCCATAGACACTTGAAATGGCGCAATGGTGTTTACGTCAAAGGTATGACGCCAGGCATCGATATTCATATCGTCGATTCTCTGTCGCTTACTGCCCATTTCCCCCGCGTTGTTAATCAACACATCGATTTGAACCCCTGATAACGCACGCTTCAAAGCTTCTATCGATTTTGTACTCGTGACTTCGAGCTGGTGTATGTGGAGATTTGATGCATTAAGTGCGTTTAGATCACTTGCAGATTCTGGATCCCGGCAAGTTGCGATCACCCTGCGACCATCCTCGATCAACAACCTCGTCAACTCAAAGCCGATGCCTCTGTTCGCCCCTGTAATTAAAATAGATTCCATTCAGACCTCATTTTCTTCAAATGTCACAACACCCAAGGGCATCACTTCCCAACCAGCTTTCGAGCCAACATAAATGTGCCGAGCAATCTCCACTTCTGGATCACCATTAACGCAACCCAGCGTTACACCGTGCACAACGCCTTCTAGAATACCGCAGAGCGTTGAACCACATTTGGAACAAAACTGAATACCAAAACCGTCGTTACCAACGTATGAACTTAGCTGTTCTTCTCCGCAGATCCAGTTGAATCCAGCGGATTTGATTAACGCATACGCCGATGCCTGAGCGCTAAAAATCTTCCGACACCTAGAACAATGACAGGAACGCGCATCTAGCAACTCACCTTCATACTCGTAACGTACATCCCCGCAAAAACATTCCCCCGTATTTTTCATGTAGCCCCCAACAACGGTAAGGATGGTAGATATCCGAGAAGACGAAAACCGTCACCCAACAAGGTAAGTGCAAATAAACACAACACCACACCCAGAAAGCGCATGGTGTAAATGTATGCATGTCCTTGCAGAAAATTTCGGGACCGCCCCACAAGTTTCGCAAGCGCGACTTTAGCGCCAACTAAACAGACATAAAAACTAAACAGAAAAAGCGCAGGCGCGACAATGCTGACGGATATGGCTTTTGAAATCGTCGGTGCACCCACACTAAACCAAAACAAGTATGGATGAGGATTGAGCAAATTAGTGACGACCCCTCGAAACAGCGACCTCGAAGAATCAGGTGTTAAAACATCATCATTTATTCTTTCGGTCCGCAGGCTTTCATAACCCATATAAAAAACAAAAAAACCACCGAGGATAGACATCGCCCCCAGCAGTATCTGAACTTCCGAAAACTGACTAACAAAAAAAATCGCAAAGAGAATAATCGGCAGGTCCGAGAGTAATGGTGACAAAGCAACTCTAACGCCAGCACCGACCCCGCCACTTAATGTCTCAGAAACAACCAGAGTCAGCAAGGGGCCTGGCGCTATACCAGCAGAAAGACCTAGCAAAATGCCTACTGTTACAAAGTAGCTCATGGTTTTATCGTAGACTCATCGATATGAGC
>ENA-ORDA01000888-ORDA01000888.1-marine-metagenome-genome-assembly--contig:-NODE-888-length-27860-cov-3.470468_pt1 | contig 27860 bp, 14 predicted proteins | sample MGYA00237778_ERZ508506 | MGnify/ENA primary metagenome ERZ508506 (study PRJEB26177, sample SAMN06267891) | marine metagenome | isolation source: Monterey Bay, California, USA | place: Pacific... | reverse complement strand
AGACCAAAGCATGGCTGAATTAATGCCAGAAGCGGGTATCTACCCGGACTTAGAAACCATACTCGAACAAATTCCTGAAGAAGGAAATTATCACAAGTTATACCTCGCTGCTAAAGTTAATTTCTTGGAAAATGAGTTCGCTATTACAGATGAACAATTAGAGCAACTAACATCCGCACTAAAATCAGTAATCAAGACAATTGGAAATAATATGAATGTCGACAACGAGATACTAGACGAATGGGTCGATAGTCGAATTGCTATGATTGTAAAAAATGATAATGATACCTTATACTCAATCGCTGCAATGACAATAAGTGACTTAGAAAAGAAATATCAAATTCTCAGCCAATCAGAGAGTCAGGAAATATATGATGAAATCATAACCAATCTAACGAATATCGTTTGATTTATCAATTTTAAATTGTCCGAGGGTTTCAAATCTCTTCGCTATGTGGACGTTCTATGTCCGTTCATGGTAAGGCAAGGAAGGTAACCACCCACACTTTGCAAGAGATGAAGAGAGCGGGTGAGAAAATTACTATGCTTACAGCATATGATTTCTCATTAGCAAAATTAGTCGATAATGCTGGAGTCGACGTAATACTAGTTGGAGATTCTGCCTCCAACGTAATGGCAGGTCAAGTCACTACAGTTCCAATGACTCTAGACCATATGATTTATCACGCTCAATGTGTAAAAAGAGCAGTTGACCGCGCATTGATTGTTGTTGATATGCCATTTGGAACATACCAAGGTAACTCTGCCATAGCCCTTGAATCAGCGATTAGAATTATGAAAGAAGCTGAAGGACATGCTGTTAAACTCGAAGGAGGAGCAGAAATTGTTGAATCTATTCAGAGAATTCTAACCGCTGGAATACCAGTCATGGGTCACCTAGGACTAACACCTCAATCCATATACAAATTTGGAACATATAGCGTCCGAGCAAAAGAAGATGATGAGGCTGAGAAATTGATTCAAGATGCTAAAATTCTTGAAGAGGCTGGTTGCTTTGGAATTGTCCTAGAGAAAATACCTAGAGATCTTGCCAAGAGAGTTAGTGAGTCAGTCAATATTCCTACAATTGGAATTGGAGCGGGCCCTGACTGTGATGGGCAAGTACTAGTGCTTCACGACTTACTTGGAATAACTATGGATTTCTCCCCTAGATTCCTTAGAAGATATCTTAACTTAGCAGATGAAATTCACGGCGCTATTACAAATTATTGTGATGATGTACGCTCGGGTGAATTCCCTAGTGAAGATGAAAGTTACACCTCATAATGATAGATTAAAAGCGAGTATTGCACCTGCAAAACCGCCAATATTTATCGCAAAAGAATGCCATATGCCATATCTGAATGGTGGTAAATCAAATTGCCCCCATGAAGTACTTATCCACACCCAAATCAAGAGTGGCCCATAGGCTCCACAAAATAAGGCACCCCAGCCTGAAAACCAAATCATAATGAAAAATAACCCGGGAGTCATCATACCCACTGAATATTCCCACCATCGGGATTTTTCATCGCTCAGTAGAATAAAATACAGAAGTGGGGAAAGTAAAATTGCCCCAATGATTGCTGCTTGTGGTGGGGAAGGCCAAGCATAATTTGGAGTTAGAAAAACTTCTGCCGACATACCTAGAGTCACTCCAATGACTGCAGGCCCAATGATATGTTTGAGACCTGTTTCAAAATCAACCGCTGATGTTTTGACTTCAGGAGTTCTAATTGTTGATGGGGCTTTTTCATCCACAGTTTGCTCCTCCATGGTGTGCGTAATGAGCGGACATGTTTGAGGCTTCGGGCATAACTGTAAGCCGATGAGGATATATCCTTATGCCCACTGCCTTGCCACATGACGAAAGGTGAAATTGTCGCAGGTTGTCTAGCACCACATCCACCACATCTGGTTTATGCGGAAAATCCACCTCAAAATGAACCAACTGCTGAAGGCGGATGGGAGCAATTAAGATGGGGCTATGAAAGACTTAGAGAATCATTAGCCGATGTCGATTATGATGTCATTGTAGTTCTTTCACCGCACTGGCAAACCTATATTGGAACTCATTTCCTAGGACTCCCCCATTTCAAAAATTTATCAGTTGACCCTGTATTTCCAAACCTGTTTAGATATAATTATGATTTAGATATTGATGTAGATTTATCCAAACAAATTCATGACAAGGCAGAACAGGCAGGTCTAGCGGTCAAAATGATGACGAACCCTGATTTTCGAGTAGATTATGGCACCATAACAACCGGACATATGTTCAATCCAAAATGGGATAAGCCAATGGTAGTAGTATCTAGTAATCGTTCCACTGCATATTATTCTGTTGACGTGATGCAGGAGATGATGATTGAACTTGGCAAAGTAACACGCCAAGCGATAGAAGAGAGTGGTAAGAAAGCAGTAGTATTGGCTAGTAATTCACTCTCACATCGTCATTTCACAACAGAGTCAGAAGTACCAGAAGATATGAGTAAAGAGCACATAACTAGCCATGCAATGCATCTTTGGGACATGCGAATAATCGATTACATGCGCTCTGGCCAATGTCAAAGAATACTCGATGAGATGCCCGAATTCACTGAACAGGCTATCGCTGAAAGTGATGGTGGAGCATTTTCATGGTTACTTTCCGCACTTGAAGTCCCGGACTATCCAGCAATATTGCATGGCTACGGGACAATTATTGGAACTGGCAATGCAATTGTAGAATGGCCAGTGTACAAACATAAGGAGGCTAACCAATGAGTTCTGGAGAATTAATCGATTCTTTTGTCGTACCTGTACATCCACACACCGTACTTGCACCAGAAAAAAACGAGGGCTGGGGAAAACTCAGGCAAGCATATGATGATGCTGCTAAAAGAATTCAAGATAGTGGAGCAGATTTACTAATCATTTATTCCACTACTTGGCCAAGCATAATTGGACATCAAATACAAGCAGACCCAAATCCACAATGGGTAATGGTCGACAATGATTTTCATGATTTGGGTTCAATCGAGTACTCTTTCAATATAGACTCTGAATTTGCCCATGCATGGAATGCTGCAAATAAGGCACGAGGACTTCAAAGCCGTACTATTTCATACCATGGATTCCCTATCGATGTTGGCTCTGTTGTCGCATTGACATTACTCAACCCTGGAAATAAAATTCCTGCAGTCATCGTATCTTCTAACGTATATTCCAATAGAAGCGAGACAACGGTACTAGCAAAAGCCTGCTTAGATGTAATCAAAAATACTGGAAGAAAAGCGGTGGCTGTTACCGCCATGTCACTGTCGAATCGTATGTTTACCGAAGATATTGATCCAAAGGATGACAAGATTCACTCCCTCAAAGATGATGAATGGAATCGTAAAATTCTTGAATTCCTTAGCGAAGGTAGACTAGAGGATGTTAGCCAACTATCAAGAACAATTCATCGACAAATAAGGGTTCAGAAAGTGGTAACTTTCAAGCCAATGTGGTGGCTTTCTGCAATGAATGAAAACAGAAATAATCTGACTGGCGAAGTTCTTGCCTATGAGGCAATTCATGGCGCAGGTGGCGCTGTAGTACACCTAAACCCAACACCATCAGGCGTTGGTGACAAGGAATATGATGAAGATAATGTCGAGGTTTTTGGCGGAGAAAGAGGAGTCCTAGACACCGCAGAAGAGGTAGATACTCCTGTAGAAAAGAGTTCAAGTGGGCCAAAATTATGGGAACCAACCGATGCTGAAGGTTCAGTAAATACAGATGCTGCCCCTAAGCCAGTTGGAGCATACCCTCATGCTAGAAGAGTTGGCGATATGTTGTATCTCTCAGGAGTTGGCCCCAGACAACCTGGGACAAACTCAATCCCCGGAGGGCCAATTCATGATGAAAATGGCAAACCATGCGATTATGATATCAAAGCACAAACTCAAGCAGTAATCGATAATATTTCTAGAATCCTTGAGGAAGCAGGAAGTTCGTTGGACAAAGTTTTGGATGTCACCTCATTTCTTGTCGACATGGATAGAGATTTCCAAGGATACAATGAAGTCTGGGCGGAAACCCTGGGCAAAGTTGGACCAACTCGAACAACACTTGCAATTAGGGCCCTACCCACACCAATTGCAGTCGAAATGAAAGTCATCGCACAGATTTGACTCTACATATTTACCGGATTCCGGAATCATTATGTCGCATTTTAGGAAATAGAATATATCACATCACATTTTAACACCAATTAGTCAGTCTTTTAGTGTCGGATATCGGGGGGAACTATGTGGCAAAGAATTCAGTTGAGAATCTCATTAGAGGTGTTGCTAAAGGCGACATCAAAGGAGTCGCAGATGAAATTAAAAATTCGCTTGCTAGAACGATTGGACTAGCTGGTGTCGTGATAATATCGCTATCGGCTATGCTCCCAGGAATTTTCGTCACACCGACATTCGCCGCACAAATAATGGGTCCAGGAATTTGGTTGGCGTTTCTACTAGCAGCGTCTGTAGTATTACCAGGCGCCCTATCAAAATCGGAATTATCATCCGGAATGCCTACTAGTGGCGGTTCATATGTATTTTTAGAACGAACTTATGGACCGATGGTAGGTACGATTAGTGGTTTAGGATTATGGACATCATTTCTACTAAAGTCTGCCTTTGCTCTAATTGGATTCTCAGCCTACTTTGTCGCAGTGACTACTTATTTTGATTTAGAAATTGATATTATGGTACTGTCTATGTCAGCTTTGGTTTTGATAACCGTAGTGAACATCCTTGGGGTATCCAAGGTAAAAGCAGTGCAAACACCAATTGTTATAATGACTGTCCTTTTGCTGTTGGTAATTTGCATAGCATCCTTATTTTCACCAGATTTAGATTTTGGACGACCGATTGATGGTGCATTTAGTACTGATGTTTGGACGTTAGCTGAGACGGCCGCTTTTGTTTTTGTCGCTTATGCTGGAGTAACTAAAGTTGCTGCAATCGGCGGAGAAGTTAAACAGCCCGAGAAAAACCTGCCTGCAGGAATTATGCTTTCACTTCTGATTGCAACAGTCATTTACTCAGTCATTGCCTTCTTGATGATGGCAAGTATACCGGGTGAATGGTGGATTGTTGATGGAGAAGTTGTTGAAGACCCAATATATGTTTTCGCAACACATGTGGTAAATACCGAATTTGGAATCATAGCCGCTGTTCTTTCTGTTTTGACTATGATCTCTATGGCACTCGCTGGAATTCTAGCATCGTCACGATTTTTGTTTGCAATGGCTAGAGATAATCTATTACCTCAACCCCTTGAAGATGTAAGTGTCAAATTCGAAACACCTCATATTCCAATAATTATTACCGGTGTAGCTATGGCCTTGGCAATATTGGTTGTTCCATTGAAGGATGTTGTTAAACTAGCATCCGGATTTAAAATTATGATTTTTATGATGATTAATTCCTGTGTTATTGTCCTAAGACAAACTAGTGATAGACATGATTGGAAACCTGCCTATAGAGGACCATTGTACCCATACATGCAAATCTGGGGTATAATTGCTGGAGGTGTCCTAATTATTCTCATGGGTTCAAAGGCATTCATCGGAGGAGGGGCTGCAGTAATTGTAGGTTCAGCAACTTACTATCTATATGGACGTAAACACTACATAGCACCTGATAAAACCCCTATTGCAACATTTAGAGAGCAATTTGGCCTAGGTTCACCGACAGAAAATGAGCGTAGATTGACTGCATTCCATGCTGCAGACATGGGTGGCAAAGGACACCTCAGTGTAAGAGAATTTCAAAATGCATTGTTGGCCCTTGGGTTCTCATATTCTGTTGATGAGTCAAGGGCGATATTCCATAAATCTGATGAGGACGAAAATGGAGTCATAGATATCGAAGAATTTTTCGCATCTTTCATCTCTACTGAAGAGCAATAAGAGCAACTAAACTACCTATTGAATAGTTAGTGGCTAATGAGATTATTCGACTCGAGTCCATGAACCATCGTCACCAACATTCCAGTACTGGACTTCTTCGCTAACATCGACGTACCATCCGCTAGAACCCTGTTCAGTACCTGGTGCTGCCTGCATAACACCCAACTTGGAAGCCTCTGATGCTAGATGCTTCTTCTGTGAATCTGAAAGATTTAGATTACTATTGTCTTGCTGATTGATGTCATCATTACTTCCGGATGTATCTTCGTCGACTGAATCATCGTCATCGTAATCATCGTCGTCATCATAATCATCGTCGTCGTAATCATCGCCGTCATAATAATCGCTTTCGAATTCATCCTCAACCCAATCCTCATCATCATCAATGGATTTGGCCCTTCTAACTAGTACTATCAGAGTAATCAATACTAGCCCCAAAAGGAAACCTGCAAGACTCATGGCAGTGTTAGTGGAACCCACTGCTCCACCAAATAATACTGATTCAACATCAAAGAAATACTGAGTAATTAATCCATTCCAAGTAATTGAACATGAGCGGTCAAGTCCAGATTTAGATATTTCAATCTCCCAAGTATCACCGGTAATGAAATCTGTAGAACCAGAAGTACAACTTATGGTAGTATTAGCTGGTTCAACCTTGACCGTATTGCCCTCACCATCAACACCGTAAACACGAAGAAGAGCATAGTCTCCCTGCTGAAAGTTAGTACCATCAATTACACCGAAAATCTGTACAGCTTCACCTGGTTCTATGGTAAGTGACAAGGTTTTCTCGGCGTCATCTTGTATCAAGGTCAAATCATATTGTCCTGCTGTTTTTCCAGTGAAAGTCCAGTAGCCTCTACCAGATGTCGATGGCTCAAAAATTCCAGTTTCATTGGAGATGGTTGTTGATACCTCTTCTGCTGGCGCCAAGTTTTGTCTTGTATCTGCGATTTGAATAAATATCTCCGAAGGAACGCCTGCTTTGACAATAAATCCTTCATCGAATTCTGTGATTAGAGTTCTAGCATTACCTGCAGATACACTCAATGTGACAATTGTGAATACACCGGCAGCATTTGCCTGGATTTCATGACTTCCAACAGATGTTGGAATCCATTTATTCTGTGATAGAATCATATCCAATGTAGAGTCTTCACCATCGATAGTCCAGTTAAGTCCAATATCATACAACTGATTACCATAAGCGTCATAGTATTGTGGATTAAGGTCAAAAGCAATATCTGCTGCAATATCAGAGCCTTGACCTTCAAGAGTAATCATGGCCAATTCCCCATATTCCACTTCGAACTGAATCGAACTGTCGAAGCGAATATCGGTTGTGGTATCATACCATGAAGTTTCAAATCTCCAGAAACCAGTAGAATCAGGAATAAATGAAGCCCATGTCTCATACTGAGTCACTACTGAATCATTGCCTACTGCAGTGGTAATTGTGGCATTGACTGGCCATTCATTACCTGCCAAATCAAAAGCATAAACTGACACAGTTGATTGTTGACCTGCTGAGATAACCGGAGGTGATAGTTTGATTTTAGTATCAATTGCAGTACCATGAGTCACGACTACCGAAGTTGTCGAAGATAAATCGACATCAACAACTGAAATCTGTTGAAGGCCTTCTGTCATAGGAGTCCAAAATACCCGATCATCCTCTTGGCTAAGAGAACCTGAGGTTACTGAAAAGTCACTGATAGGTGGAGTGATAGTCCCGGAATATCCAAGATTATCAGTTCGGTAAGAAGTTAATTCATACTTTTCTCCAGCAATGAAAAAGTTAGGTGAAGGAATAATCATCAACTGTGAAGTCGTTGCATCGGATGGAACGACCCTAACCACTCCTGTTCCAGATATTCCTCCAGCAGTTACAGTTAAATTCCAATATCCAGGGTGAGATGCGAAGAACCATCCAGTACTGTTAACCGAACCATTCTCTGCACTCCAAAGTTTAGTGCCTGCAGCATTATTGGACATTTCAAAGCCATTTACATCCACAAGTGAGGGCTCTAACTCTAGTATTCCTCCGCTTTGTATTTGCATATTTGAAGGGAATATAAATTCAAATGGACTACCAGAAATTACTGTGATTTCCTTAGATGTTTCCATTTGATACAAGCGAGCACCTAACTCGAAAGTTCCTGTGTCGGAAGGAATCCAACTTGGGGTGCCTTGTCCAATAAATTCTCCATCGACTGTCCAAATGACATCTGCAGCAGGCTTGGAATTATCTCTAGCATCTAAAAGATTAGCAGTTAGCATATTTGGTTCAAGAACACTTGCTGAATTGATGGAGATTTCCAATGATTGACCAATACCCGCTTCTACAGTCATGTTATAGATTGTCGAAAGAGTACCTGAATTTGCTTGAATAGAAATTACTCCAGCACTCCATGGATAGAATGTTCCAGCATCCGTGATAGTACCATTAGTCGAGGACCAAGAGATTTCACCGGCAACTATGCTGTTAACTGAATCGTATAATGTAGCAGAAAAAGTGACCACTTCATCAGCAGTCATAACATATGCAGGCGAGGTTATCTCGATTCTAACCGCAGTCGAATTTGGGAAAGATACTATTTCATTATCATCTAATTCTATCAATTTCTCCCCAATCGGAGTGATAAGACTCGCTAAAAGAATAAACAGAATAGATAAGGCTGTAAATCGTTTCATAATCTTCCCTCATTTCTTGCTCATCTATCAAAGGTTATCAATAAATCTCTCAATCAGACCATTCGACCCATTCTGATTGTCCAGACTCACGGTAATACCAGACTTCATCATCGGCTTGACCCCATTCGGTTCCATCATCCTCAATTCTGTAATCGATCATCCAATCCTCAGATCCCTCTGATTCTTGTTCAACTTCTGCTTCGGGTTCAGGTACCGGTTCTGGTTTAGTTGGAGGTGATGAAGGAGGTCTAACCACTTCTTGTGTATTCACTACTGCTGCTGAAGACACAGCTGTATCTACATCATAACCAAAGTCATAGTCCTCTTCCTCTTCGTCATCGTAGTAATCTCCACTTCCTCTAAGGAATCTAAATCCTACTGCAACCACTGCCAAAGCGATTAGTAATACAAGACCGGCTCCAACGTAGTATAGTGAGCCACCAGCAGCAAAGAAGCCTCCGATGTTTCCTTCAACAGTATAGTTAACTTGCTGGGAAACTGAGCCAACCGTAATTGTAGCAGTTTGCTTACCTTCATCCAAAGTCTCGATATCCCAATTTCCTTGACCGTTGTTTGTGACTTCGCCTCTACCTGTCGCCTCTACACGTGAACTTGCTGGAACATCGATAATATTCCAATATTCATCAAATGCAGTTACCGAAATCGAAAGACTATCCAATTGCTCCAAAGCAGTCTTAGAGGCATTGACAGAGATATACTTTGCAATTGATAGAGAATATACGGTCACATCAACAGAGTCAGTACTAGCAGCATATGTTGCGGATAATGAATAGTTTCCACTAGTTGTTCCGTTGAATGAATAAACAGCTTCAGAATCTGTAAGAGAAATATTGCGAGGTAGACCATTATTTTGTTTCCAAGATACTGTTTGAGGGAATTTATTTCCATCAAAATCATATCCATATACCATCAAAGTAATTTCTCCTCCAGCATCTTGGCTTGTTGCTGAAGCCACTACTTCAATCGATAATGCGACTCCATGTTCTACCAAGATATCAAAACTAGAAGTTAGGTTTTGCCCACGATTATTTATTGAGTAAGCATATATTTGCCACTCTCCAGCAGTGCTTGCTTCCCATATCATTCCGTTAGAAGTTAGTGATGCAGTAATATCGCTTTCTAAACCATTAGACTGATCGACTAATATCCATGACAAAACACTTGGGTCAAATTCATTGCCATCAAAGTCACTTAATTCTGATGAGAACGAAATCGACTCATCTGCTGTGATTGTAAAGCCATCAACTTCATCAGGAGCGACCCCATTAATATCAATTGCAGAGATAACAAAATTATCTAAATCACCTTTAGAAACCGACACGAATATCTGTTCTTCGTGAACCAATCCTTGTTCATAATAAGTTGCAGTTAAGACATAAGATTCAGTAGATTCGTGAACTGGAGAGAATACTGTATCTGTGCTATTGGTAGTCTTGGTTAAGTCATTCTGATTAGCCCATGTAGAGTGGGAAATTGACCAGTTAACTAGTGGATACCATATATTCCCTTTCGAATCAAAGGCTTTGATACTAGCATCAATTGATTGGTCTGCTGTAATACTGAACAATAAGTCATTTGAAACTTGATCACTGACTATCAATTCAAGATTATCCAACAACCCTCTAGATACAAACACGCTGATGTCCTCGGTAAAGGATTCATAAGTGACTGTCAATGTCTTAGTTCCTTGGAATGTTGGAACCCATACATGTGGAATTCCTACTGTCAAGGTTCCATCGGCTAATTGAGTCCAATTTTCTAATGGAATAGAGATTGGCAAACGATTACCATTGACATCTATTCTTGTTGCTATGATATCTAAAGATTCATCCGCAGTTATAGCGCTAGAAGATCCTATTAATTCCAGAGATGCCATTTGTCCGTGATCTACTTCGACAACGATACTGTCGCTTAAGCCATTAGCAGTCGAGATATCAACTGTAGAATTACCAACTAAGATTCCTGTGAATTCACCAACGATAATATTGGCAGAAGGAGGTTGACTATGTGGCGTTGGAGTCTGAATCTTGACAATATTACCACTGGTGGCTGTAAGAGTATATGACCCTACATCATCAAACCAAACCAAGTTTCCAAATTGGTCAAATATAGTGGCATATAATGAGCATGTATTTCCAGATTCTAAGACTGTTTCACAACCGGAAAGTTCTATCTCATCTGGAGCACCTGGAGTAACCGTTACTGTTAAATCGACACTCAGAGTATTAGATACACCATTCCATTCGGCCTTCAAATTGTGTGTACCTACACTGTACGGATAGAAAACTGCCCCCGTCATAGTACCATTTGTCGAATAGTAATTTATTGTTTGACTTGTAACAATGTTTCCGAATTGGTCTAATACATAAGAAAAGATTTCAGCTGTTTCATCAGCAGTAATCGTTTGAGCATTAAGTGCATTGGTACTATCTAGTGAAGCGATAAGTTGGACTGGAATTCCAGGATTAATGATAAGTTCGAAACTAGAGCAGATAACTCCGTAACATGCTGTAACTGTTTGCAGGCCACTAGTAGACGGCGTCATCGTTGCCATAGTAGAATTAATCGAGGAAATAGAACCAGATGTAGTACTCCATTCTACAGAAGAACCTACTGGAATATTAGGATGATTAATTACACCAAATTGGTCAAAAGAAACAGCCTCAAAGAGAATCGGAGTATCTGCATCAAATGTTGATGACATGGCTGTAACATTCAGTGCTGAAACGTTTGTAGTGTGGAATTTCATAGATGGTTTTTTGCTTTGTTCATCTAAGTCATCACTTGAGTGAACCGAAACTAACCCATCAAGAACTGCTCCAGTACTGATAGGATTTGCAATTATGATCCAATGTCTTTCATCATCGACAAGCATACCGGGAATGCCAATTTCGAATACTAATTCAAAGTCTGTACTTGTGTACCTCTTTACATCCAGTGGTGTAGAATTATAATCTACACCAGCAGTCAATCCAGGGTTTACACCAGTAGTATTCCAAGTCAAGGAATATTCATTCCATGAAGAATCTAAAAATTCATGCACCGAGAATTCAATTTCATAAGCACCACCAGATAGGTCCCAAGACTCAACAAATAATGTCAATTCCACTGAATGTACAGATTGAGCAGTATCTAGTGGTACTTGACTGGCATCTAAAGAAATAACACCATAACAAAGTGAACCTAAGACTCCTTCACAGCCCGTGCCTAATAACAATGTATCTGATGAACCATAGTTAGAATCTGCTTGAGCATCATTTATGCTTGTATCTCTAATTTCGACATGTCCAAATTCTTGAACTTCTGCTGCATCTTGGAATTCATAGACATATGTTCCATCATTATTGAAGTAGTGAACTGGGTCGCCAACTGCAAAAGTCCATCTTGAAGAAGAAGGCCCTGGAATTGTTTGATTAATACCTTGAACCCACCAAGTGTATACTTCTCCAACATTCAAAGAAGAGGAAGATGTGAATGTATTACCGGTAATTTCTGAATCAAATCTAGAGTCGAATGTGGTAATCCCTGTTGAATCACTCAAGAACAAAATGTATGATGAGGCGCCAGTTGATTGAGACCAAGATAGCGTCACCGTATCTTGACTAGAGATAATATCTGAAGATAAATCATACAGAATACTACCATCTAGAGGTAAACTCAAAACAGGCTGAGATGGAGGCATGATGCCACCAACGTTGTCTACGTATTCGAGCACAAGTTTTGGCTGAAGGTTAGTCGCCCCTTCAGAGGTTACAAAGTCATAACTTGAAGATACATTTTCAGCATCAAGAATCACTGTGAAGGATAAATTGCCAGTGGCAAAATTGGCTTGACCCAAAGCGGTTAAATCCCACTCAACAATACCGCTACTGCTGGATGTGAGAGTAGTTCTTGTTATCTCATTAGTTGCACATAGTGGTGCATTTGCCGAGTTTACGGTCAATTCAACGAAACTAGAACAAGCATATACAGATACTGTTACAGGAGATGAAGAAGGATTGGTTGAATCTAAATTCATCTCGAGAATCATGGAGGTAGGAGTAAGTGCGTTTGGCCATGGTATTTGTGATAAATCAAAGTCTAGAATAATATCACTATTTCCACCAGTACTAGCATCGTATCCTAATGTCAAAACATTATTAGCACCTGTATTTGTCAAACTGTTAGAATCAATACTTGCATCCGATACTTGAGGTAAAACTCCTGTCAATTCAAAAATTGAAGCACGAGACAATTCATATGAGTAATTCCCAGTTCCATCGCTAGTTCCTAAGTCGGAAGGGATTCTATATTGGCTTACTGAAGAGTACTCTCCAATGCGATGGTCTTGTACAGCTAACATCTTCCAGTATACCCACTCATCAGAAGCCATAGAATCTACTTCACCAGCGTTATTCATCGAAAGGGTATTTGTTTGTTGATCCCATTGCCAATCTACATACTCTTGTAAGTCATTGACACTTTCGATACATTCGTAGATTCTTTGGTCATAACTCGTACAGAATTCCCAGTCTGTAGCATTAGAATTACTTTGAGTGAAACTATGTGAAATCGAATCTACATTCTGAGGAAGAGGTGAAGAATTGTTCCATAGAGTTTCACTCATAGCCGGAGTAGTTAGAACTGGTGGTTGAGGAGTCCATGGATTTGTGGTCCTGTATTCGAGAATCAACTTCGGCCTAGATTCAATATTCTGATTCTCACTATCAGCAAACATATACTGGCCTTGAATTGCCCCATTGACATCATATTCAGGCTGAATTATTATCGACATATTCTCGTCACCATTGATAATTGCCTTTTGCATAATTGCAGTTATATCACAACTCTTTTCTTCCCCTGATACATCAAAGTGTGATCGATGATTTGGTAGTTCACTATCCAAACTGTGGAAGGCACCAGGTGCCAACCATAGCTGAGTTGAACTAGGTAAAGGTGAATCCCATGTAGAAGATTCGTCCCAAGCAGTGAGCATGTCCGAACAATAGAATGTTGACAAACCACTGGAATTACTCAATTCTGTAAGTTGTAGGCTTGCAGATAAAATTTCGTAGGTATTCGGCATAGGAAGTGTTGAGAAATCAAATGCTATCAGAGAACTGCTAACACCATTTGCATTACTAGGACTAACTCCAACATAAAGCCCTTGACCATCCATTTGTGTGAAAGGGTCGTATTCATCAAGATAGGTATCTGAAGTAATTGATGGGAAACTAAGTTCCTCGACGATTGCACCTTGCTGTAATTCGACAGTAGCGTCTGTCGTAGAAACCTCTTGACCGATTTCATTTGGTAACCAATAACTTGTTCTATTACTTGAATATCCTATCGTTCCGTTTTCAATACCCTGTACAGACCATTGAATATGATTCGAGAAGTCTAAATCATATGGAGCATAAAATTTCATATTTGCGACATCGAAGGATGAAGGAATATCTCTAGAATCGAATATTATTTGTCCTGCCATCTCATCAGAAATATCGTTATCTATGAATAATTTCCAAGAATCTGCGGTGAAGTTACTTGACGCAGGAATTGACCATTCAAATGTTGGTGCCTTGTCTGCTGCTAAACTATGTGTTGATGAATCCCACACAATTTGACCGTCAGCGGGATAATCATTTGCCGGGTATTCTGTAGAAGGAGTCGATGAGCCATTAGCCCATATTAATTCTAAATATGGTTTATTCGAGAATGAATCTACTGAACTAAAGGAAACTACTTGGTCTGGAAGTGGGTTAGTTGAGTAAAGCATCAAAGAAAGAATGTTAGTTCCAGAAGATATGGCACGTTGAGCTGTGTAAGTTATATTCCAATTCATCCAACCAGATACTGACATTTGTATATCTTCAATAGGTCCAATATCTGCACCAATATCTCTGCCACCAGGGCTTGACCATAATGAGGAATTATTACCGAAAGAGGACAATGAAGAAGCATTATCGGCCCATGGAACCAAAACTGGCCTCACTGCAACTGGGATGTTTTGTGTAGAGAGAACAGGGCTACTATACATCTTTAGATTCGCTGAAATAAGCCTCCCGTTATTTGGTTGAATTTGATGATTGATGTCCATTTTTACTAGACCAGAGAAATTATCGCCTATGTTTGATGTTCCAACCTTCACATCAAAACTCGAACCCTGAGAAAATGCTATCGCACTACCATCATCAGAGATATAGGTGTCTTCAAAGAATGGCAAAGAAAGGTGAGGCATTACTTCCTCATGCCTCAAGTTCATAGTGAAATGGTCTGCATCGATTGTAGTTGTATCCATATTTGGCAGATAGAAATGTGATGCTGGAGACCAGTCACCTAATTGATATGTGTCGGATAGTGCCTTCACTCTCCAGAACCACTGCTCTCCAATTTCTAAGTCGTTTTGTATCTCAAAACTTGTACCTGTCATGTCAAAACCTGCATCATTCCATGAAGTGAAAGTTTGTAATTCATTAGAAGAGAAACTAGAACTAGAATCGATTTCCAGTGCCCACCCAATTACATTACTAGATTGAGAATTATCAGTCCAATCAAGAGTGGGTTTCGTTTCCCCTATCAAGGTGAAATCTGGAGTATAAATCCAGTCACCATTCAATGGCAGATCTAGTGTTGGGTAGTCTGGCAATTGGTTTGAACCGGGAATATACACGTACTTTAGCGAAGGACGCTTACTTTGGTCAAACTCAAAACTCGAATAAAAAGAAGTTGAAGTTGATGGAGTGATAGTATTGAAAATTAAATCCAATGGAGTTCCATCCCTCATTGACCTCTGAGTTGCTGAAGTAACATTCCATGCTACTATATCTCCCTGTAGAGCTGAATTTGTAATGGCTTGAGTATCTAGGAGTTGCCCTTGTGCACCCCCATAGTTATTCCATGTCACGTCTTTAGCAGACCAATTATGCTCTATTCCTTCCCAAACTCCAATTTCTGCCGGGTTACTGTAACTCGACAACTGGAGTTCGATCTGAGATGATTCAATAGCGTATCCACTTGGAAGTAAATAATTAGAAACGTCACATTGTAGAAGAGATGTTGCTATACCTTGCGTCTGGTCATCAGAAACTATAATTGTCGAAGAACCATAATTATTGAAACTTGTAAAAGTACTACTAATACTAGACTCATAACAGTTAGGGTAGAACTGTTCCTGTGATTCTGTCCCTAATTCTAATGACATCTCATAGCGATCTCCACCAAGCCAGTTAGACGACAAAGAACTAACTAAGAAAGATGAATATACCCAATCACTTAATCTATTATCACTGTCAAAGTTGGACATCCTCCAGAAGTACATTTTTCCAGTATCCAAAGGCATGTCATGAGGAATTGCGAAGTTCCCGGAACTTGATTGAATTGGATTAGCAACTCTAGAATCATTATTGAATAATAAATTTCTGAAATACTTATCTTCCGAGAGTTGGAAAAGCATACCGTAAGGACTGGAAAGAGAACTATTCCAGGTCATTGAAGGTAAAGTATTGGCCGAGATATTATCGCCCGTAAGATTCCAAACTGGCCCTCCATCAACAGGAGTCAAAAGTTCAGGACTTGGAACAATACTGTTTTGACTTAGCATGTAAGTTATTTCGAGTTTAGGTTGTGAAGAAAGAGTTGCGCTTTCTGTTGAACCGAAACTGATTGCATTATTTGTGGAAAAGGATTCATCTCCTAGTCGGCTCAATAAAGTAAATTCCAACCCACTTTGTGAAGACTCATCTAAACTACTTTGAATTACATCTTCAATGGAAAAGGAAAATCTTTGTGATGCTTGACCTGCCATCAGAATTGTATTAGATGCCGCTCCAACCGAATCAATGCCTCCATCATTCCATTCGTCGACGGTGGTATAAAACCGCCAATTAGCATCATTTTCCTCCCAACCGATTGCGTCATTATTATGCAACGAGAGCATCGAATTAACCGTTGGTGAAATGACACGCTTGAATTCAATATCTGCATCTAGTATCGCCATATCAGAATTCAAACCGAGATATTGTGAATTAATCCTAGTGTGAGTTATTGATTCAGACATGGAGTCGGATTGAACTGTAATTAATGCATCAGAACCATATTCTATATTAGGCATGGAACTGTCAACGGTGACATCTTCTATCAGTTTTAAACCGTCTAAATTTAGGTCGTCGGAATAAGCACTAATTGTTGCTGTACCATCATTATTGTCAATAACATCAAGACTTGGTAATAAAAAGTATCCAGCGGACCAATTACTGATCATTCCCGAAGAATCTAGAGAACGTGACCTGTAGTGAACAATACTACCATTCTGAATCGAATCACTTTGAGGTATTGTGAAACTACCTGAATTAGAAGTTGTTGTAAAAGGGTCGTTCAAGGTTGAATAAATCCAGTCTAAATCAGAATTATTTCTAAAGTCGTCACCTAATGAAAGTTGAAATTCAACTTGTGAGCCATTTAGATTATTATACGAAAGAGTTGGATTAGTTTCGGCACTTAGGATGAAACTATTAGACATCAAAGGCATCCCATCGGTAGCAAAGTCAGAAATCACACTGCCACCATCACCAGGCGTTACAGATAACATCTCAAGGAATAATTCCGGGTGATAAGAAGTTGTAGTATTTGTTTGGTCAGCGCATTGAAGCATACCTCCGACTGCTGAAATTAGGAAGTCAAAAGTAGTACTATTACCAATGGAATCTTGCTGAACCAGTTTAGTAACATTAAACGAATAATTGTAGATTCCTGTTGAAGCGATTTGAGTTTCTAATGCAGGTAACTCCCATTCACTTCTATCAGAACCTACTTCATCTCCTCCAGGAATTTGCCAAAAAGTCGTAGAATCAGAATTGCCCCATGTAGCCTCAGATGCTCTCCAAGACTGTTCTATTGAAGATACATACGCACTTATCGCACCGATGGGTGAATAATTATTGGTACAGTACAATGATAGAGTTGCGGATTGAATAGTATCACCGTAAGTTACTGAATTTGGAAAATTCATCAAACCCCTTGCTTCGTCAGTTGCGTTGACTCCAATGAGCGTATTTGGCTCAGAGATGAAATTGAAATTTGAATCCAATGATGAAATGTAAACTTGAGATGATGCGGATTCGGTCCGAGTGCTCGTTTGGTTTACTTCATTATCTCCCAAGATTGGCTCCTCTAGTGCCATTTGAGTGACAAGAATATCCGCTGAAAGGAACATAATTACTAGCAAAATCGCTGCGGCGCTTCGGCGGGAATTTGACTTATACAACATGGGGCTCGAGTCAATCACTAAGGCTCCGTTATACTGTCTTTTCGCTTCGATGACCAAAAATCTTCGAAAAATACCTCTGAGAACATAGTCTAAATCAAGGCGAATGTTGAAGGGCGCTCGCCGTTGAGAGGGTGGCATGAGCGAACTTTGGGTTGAGAAACACCGGCCTCAATCTGTCACAGAAATTCGAGGTCAACCCGCTGTTGTTCAACGCTTGATAATCTATGCTGAGAAAAAAGAGTTTCCTCACCTATTGTTTGCCGGCCCCCCCGGAACTGGCAAAACTACTGCTGCAATGGCATTAACCAAGGATGTATTCGGACCAGAGTATAGACAAAATCTTCTTGAAATGAATGCATCGGATGAGAGAAAACTCGAGAGTATCAGAACCAAGGTCAAGCAGTTTGCTAGAACTAGTCCTTATGGTGGAGCATCTTTCAAGATCATATTCCTCGATGAAGCAGATGCATTGACAAATGATGCGCAAGGCGCACTTAGGAGAATCATGGAGCAGTATGCTGAAACATGTCGATTCATACTTTCATGTAATTATTCATCAAAGATTATTGAACCTATTCAGTCAAGATGTGCGGTTTTTAGATTTAGACCACTTTCGGATTCTGATGTCGCTTCTCAAGTCCATTACGTGGCTAAGGAAGAGAAAGTCACCCTAAGCGATGATGCTGCTGAAGCTTTAACTAGAATATCTCAAGGTGACCTAAGAAAAGCCCTAACGGCACTGCAAGTGGCGGCTGCAATCAGTATGGACGTGACAAGAGAATTAATCTATGAAACATCTGCAACTGCCCCACCTGAAAGTCTTCATCAGTATCTAATGTCATGCAAAGATGATGGATTTCACTCTGCACGCAGGAGGCTTAGAGAATTACTAGACAAGTATGGTCTTGCTGGTACAGACTTTGTCAATCAACTGCACAGAGAACTTTACACCGCAGATTTCCTTTCAGAAGATGCTAAACTAGACCTAACTGAATGGATGGCAGAAGTGGACTACCGACTTGTTGAAGGCGGGGGAGAGCAAATCCAACTCGACGCATTGACTGCTAGACTAGTGACACACTTGAGCAAGTGATTCACTTTCACTTTCAGATTTACCGTCTACTAAATTGACTACATAGGTAACTGATTGGAATGTTTGATGACGATTAAGAATACTGTAATGGATGCACTCTGCTGGACTCCTCTAGCACCAATAGTCAGATACTCCCGAAAGAGAGTTATCAATAAGAAAACTCCTGAAGATTATGATGTTCGTAGAATTAGAGAATTATTGAATAACATAATGGTCGCACATGGCGACATGCTCTCATAAATCACTCTAGTGATTCTACCACGGTCAGAGTCCAATCATAGCTCCGGGTATTGACCCAAGGATCTCCTTCTTCAGTGATAGTCACGCTGATTCGATGCTCACCAGAAGCCAAATCACTACCTAATAAAATCGCAAATGATTGGTCCTTGATATGTGGAATCAATTCCGGGGCTGAACTATTATCGGTTGTATTTGAAGAGGCGATTCTTTCTCCGTTTTCTTCCCAAAATGTGGCATTACTTTCGATTATATCGGAACTAGTTTGGTGAGAAATTTCAACAACAACTTTTGCTCCATCTGAGTTTACATTGTCCGCTAAGCCAAATAGCAACCAGACGTCACCGCTAAGGTTACCATCATTATCGACAAACCAAACAATCTCTCCATCGCCGCTTGAATCTTCATTGAAAAGTAAGTCAGTTCCATTATCGGTAGCTATAGCCCATTCACTAGCGAGTTTTGGCGCAACTATGTCTCCAAAGGGCGGATTTACTAGCAAAAATGCCAGTGCTAAGAAAGAGAATGTATGTAAGAAACCTGCTTTGAACCAAGTACCCTTAGTGTAATGTTCCTGATATGATTTTGGCATTACCATTCTATGAACTTGTGGAATTAAAATTACAGCACTTAGAGGCATCAAATAAAGAATATCTGACTTCTCTTGGGAGGTGTTTGGCATCAATACATAGCGCATTGCCAAAGATACCAAAATAGTAAATGTAAAAACTAGCCACATTGAAGCGGTATCCGCCTTCTCTTTCTTGACATGTTTGACTGGGTCAAAAGCCTCGATTCCAAGATTGGAACCACTTCGACGTACCTTTCTTTCTTGGCTTGCAGCACCCGAACGTTGTTTACGTTCCGCAGCGGCTGCTGCCATGGCTGTCTGAAGGTCGACCATGAACCGTCGGACGACTGTAAGTGCATGAAGGCTGCGGAAGATTTTGAGCCGGATTTTGAGTTTCTCGACTGGTAAATCCTCCGCATTATTCAAAGAGTAAGTGCCACACGCCGATTCAAGCCGGGGTGGCGTAGTTGGTGGCGCGTCGGACTCATAGGGCAGCCTACAAGGCAATCGTATGACGTGCAATCTCCTTGCGGTGTCTGAGACATCCGAAGGTCGCGGGTTCAAGCCCCGCTCCCGGCACCAAGATTACCAGTCAGCATCGCTTGGTGCGGAGTTGGGTGAATTATTGGAATTTGTTCTTCACATATCTTTGATATGTTCACCCTCCGCTTGCGGCACCAAGATTACCATCCAGCATTGCTTGGTGCGGAGCTGGGTGAATTATTGGAATTTGTTCTTCACATATCTTTGATATGTTCACCCTCCGCTTGCGGCACCAAGATTACTATTCAGCATTGCTTGGTGCAAAAATGGAATTTTTAGTTGAGCCATATCTGAACCTGTTATGAAAAATATTATATTCGACCGGCCGGTCGAACCAACTGGTCGCATGCCTCTTGCTCGCTATGAATCAATTGACTCCTCGCTCAAAGAGAGGATTCTCGATGTATCTAAGCAAGAGTTTTCAACTCATGGCTTTGAAGCCGCATCTTACAATAAAATTATTCAAAAAATCGGAATTTCAAAAGGTTCGATGTACTATTACTTTGAAAACAAAGAAGATCTGTTCATCACATGCTTCATCGATGAAGCACGTTCGTCTAGTTTATTTTCTCCTAATACAATTCTATTCTCCCAAATAGATGATATAGAGATATACTGGAATTCTATTAAATCATTGTATCAAAAACTGTGGAGTGATGCATTTAGACACCCACTCTTAATGTCTCTTATTCGACAAATGACAGTACTTGGAACAGATCACCAAATTGTTGGTAAATTGTATGCTGAATGTGAGGGTTTGAGTGAATATGGCGAATTCATGGACATTCTCGAACATGGGATAAAAATTGGTGCAATTCGCAATGACACCTCATTGGATGTACTTAATCGAATGTCAAATGAGTTTGAATTATGGCTTCTACAAGAATTGCAGGAAAGGCGATTGAGTGAACAGCAAGTAGTGGAAAGATCTTTTCAGATGTTTGTACAACTCTTCGAAAATAAAAGGTGAAAATATGAGTGAACTATTGAATATGAAAAACTTAGAACGACATTACCAAACCCCTGCTGGCGTAGTCAAAGCACTTGATGGAGTCACCATAGAAATCAACGAAGGTGAACGAGTAATCTTACTTGGACCATCCGGTTCAGGAAAAACAACACTTTTGAATTGCTTTTCAGCATTGGACAGCCCCACTGGTGGAACTTACACATTCATGGGCAATGATGTCCCACGAAATCATTCAGAAAAAATGACTTCATTTCGAAGAGACAATATAGGATATGTATTTCAGTTCTTCAACTTATTACAAGATTTATCAGTTTTAGAAAATATACTTCTAATTCAAGAACTGGCCGGTAAAAAAGATCCTGCTCGTGCAAAAGAATTACTCAAACTTGTTGGACTGGAAGCAGAAGTCGACAGATTCCCTGGCGAGATAAGTGGCGGACAACAACAAAGAGTTGCAATCGCTAGAAGTATTGCTAAACGACCAACATTACTACTAGGAGATGAACTGACAGGAAACTTGGATACCGAAACTTCACAAAAAGTGATGACTGCACTAGTTAAGGCATGTGAGCAGGAAAATATAACCTCAATATTTGTCACTCACGATGAAGGATTGGTAAAATATGCCACAAGAGTGATTAGAATTGATAGTGGCAAGATTATTTCTGATGAACCAGTCAACTCTAACTGAGGTGAAAAGGTGTCAGTGACAGAGAAAAAAGCCTCCAGATTGGGACTTAATTTCAAAGTAGGTTTACTCAACAAAAGACTCGCAAGGAGTCTTTGGAGAACCAAATTACGACTGTTAGCAGTAGTATTCATGGTTTCTGTAGGAGTATTTGCTGGGATAACTTTCGGCGGATATTCACAAAATCTCGATGGTATGTATGAGACCATGCATGGCGATGATAGCGAGGGTGCAAATCTTGCAGACCTATGGATTGATAATCGAAGCGTTATTTGGTCATCAGAACAAGTTGATGATTTTTGTCAAAATCTATATGATTCTTGGAATACTACTGGTTCACAAGCCCTTGATTCATGTGAAGGAAGAACCGTGATACAAGGTGCTATGTTTCATAATAACAGTACTGGAGAACACATAATTAATTCTCTTTGGCATGGAATTCCTGCTGACGCCAACTCTGACCGTATTTGGATGCCTGAAGGTCATAGTGAAGGTAGAGTTGCATCTGGTGCAAATGAAATTGTTATTGATGCTCACGTCAGCGATGCTCTTGATTTGAGTATTGGAGATAACATTACCATTGGAGCAGGAACAGAAAGTATGGTTTTCGAATTAGTGGGCATAGGATTCCATCCACTACACGTCTTGATGGCTCCAGAAGGCTCTTTATTCCCTCCAGAAAACGGACAATATGTCGTAGGATATCTTTCAGATGCTGGAATGTCAAGACTGACTGGAAATCAACTGGGATCTAGCAATACGATTCTCCTCGATATTGAAGGTACCCCATCATTTGATTTACCTGATACCGAAGAATATGAAGGCGAAGAAATCGATGCTATCAAGCCCCTAGTGGAAGACTCCTTGAACGCCTTAGAAATGGATGCTCGTGTTCGTGATAGAGGTCAGAATGAACCTGTTGAAGTGATGCGTCAAGACCTTGAAGGTGCTAAGAGAGCTACAATTCCTTTCACTGTAATGATAGCAGCCATTGCATCTATCACTATCGTACTTAGCCTTCAGCGATTAGTACAGAGTCAAGCGAAAGAAATAGCAGTATTAAGAACACTTGGAGTTTCCCGAATATCTCTAATGCAGGGCTACCTAATAGCCCCATTGGCAATAGGTGCAATCGGGTGTTTTGTTGGAATCCTTATCGGTCCTTGGGGTATGAATTGGATGTTAGATTTCTATCAAGAACTTGTAGGTGTCCCAATTACTGAGCGGTCTATTCCTATCACCATATATTCAAGCGTAATATTACCAACGATGTTCGTAGTATTTCTTTCAGGGGCATTCCCTGCTTGGAAAGCAAGTAGACTCGAACCTTTGAGCGTACTTAGTGGACAAAGCGAAATGAGAGTCGGTTCCAATGTTTTGCGGAAATTGACATCATGGATGCCAACTACTCTCGGCCTATCGATTCGTTCGAGTGTACGTAAACCAATTCGACTTGGCATGACGTTCCTTGCAGTAGGAATATCTTTGATGCTCTTTGGTTCAATACAAATGATGTCTGCTGGGCTTGAAGATACCCTTGTCAGCGGCTTAGAAGATGACCAATCTTGGGATGCTCAAGTATATGTCACGCCAGAAGGAGAAAATGCTGTACTACAATGGGCAACCAATAATTCAGCAGAAAGCGAACTACTAATCGAAATGCCTCTAGGAAGTGTAGAAGATTCCGATGGTATCGAACGAATATTTACTCTCGTAGGATTGAATGATTTTGATAAGGGCATGCGAGTAGTCAATGTAATCGATGGTAAAGCACCAAACGAAAATAATGCAGTTACTGAAGTGATGATGGACGAAGGTGCGATGGAATTCTTAGGTTGGAACATAGGCGATACACAGACAGTTTTCCTCAACGGTGATGAGCAAGAAGTGAAGGTGGTTGGAACATCCAGAGGTGAACTTGCTCGAACAATGTATTTCTTACGCGGTGAGTTGAGTGATTTGACCGGAGTAAATGCGACTTCTGTTTACATCCAACTACCGGAAGGTGTTGAAGTCGATACTGAACTTGGAGAAATCTCGGCTGGAATTGTCGAACGTCAGGTTCTACTCGATGGAATCAATAGTTTACTCGAAAAGCAAACACAAGTATTCCAAGCGATAATGTATCTTGGCCTATTGTTTACAATCGCTGTAATGCTAAATACAATGATAATGAATGTCGCTGAAAGAGATTTCGAACTTGCAACATTACGGGTATTAGGAGCTTCAACTAAGAGACTTGGTTCAATGCTACTGTTTGAAAGCCTGCTTATCGGAACGATTGGTGGAATTGTAGGAGTTCTTTTCGCATACGGCGGAGCGGTTGGACTCGCTTCTTCGTTTTCATCATGGCAGTTCTATGTACCGATAGTAATTGTTCCAAGTGTCGCATTCCAACTGATGAGTGGAGTGATTATTATTGCAATTGCAATGACACCAATAGGAATTTGGAGACTAAGAAAAATGGATTTGGTTGAGAAAGTCAAAGACTTGTCCCAGTGATTATATTATCACGTTATTAACCGAATCTAACGAATATTACAGCGAACCCTTGATGAGCCTTCGATTTATGGAGGTTCATGGTTGAAATGCCCGACATAGGACTGAAGGTCCGAATCGAGGTTGAAAGTCATAATGGCTCGACTAGTTTCGAAGGCATTGTGCTTCACCCCGCATCGAAAGGGCACCTCACCCTGAAATTAGTCAATGGATATAATGCAAGTTATCTAATTGAAGAAGTTTCAAACCTAGAAATTATAGACTCATCAACTAATATTGTTCAGCAAACTGAACAACAACAAGTGATTGAATATAATTCTAAATTACCACGTATTAGAATTCTTCACACAGGCGGTACAATCGCTTCCAAAGTAGACTACAAAACAGGCGCAGTTGTCGCTAGATTCGAGCCCCATGAACTTGTAGCCAGCGTTCCAGAACTCGCTGAAATTGCTAATATTGAAGCGGAAAAACTTGGTAATATGTTCAGCGATGATATCCGCTGCCAACACTGGAATAAGATGATTGATGCAAGTAAGAAAGCATTCGATGATGGCTGCGATGGAGTTGTCATCACCCATGGAACTGACACATTGCATATCACATCGGCTGCACTGAATTTTGCTTGGGCAGGTAAAGGACAAGCACCTCCAGGTCCAATTGCACTAGTCGGCTCACAACGCTCATCTGACCGAGGTTCATCAGATGCTGCAGAAAATCTGATCGCTGCAGTACACTGGGCAGCAAACGCTCCAAATCCATGCGGTACTGCTGGCGACTCGACCGTTGTAGTAATGCATTCAAGTTCAAACGATGGCAAATGTTCAATTCACCCGGGAACTGGAGTAAGGAAATTACACTCCACAAGAAGAGATGCATTCAGACCAGTAAACAGTCAACCCATTGGTTTTGTAAGTACAAAATCTGGAAATGTCAGTTTAGAGTTAACCAGTGATTATGAGAAGCAAATCAGTGGAAGCGATACAGAAATATGCACCAATCCAACAAAATACTCGACAACTGTGCGAATCGTTCAGTTCATGGCTGGACCATGGCTTCACGAAGAAGAGATAGAAGCAGTGATTTTGACATCGCCTCAAGCAATAGTTATTCACGGAACTGGACTAGGCCACTTACCGATTGACGACCCTGAAAAGGATGCTCCTGAAAATACTAAAGTTTGGCGTGCATTAACTCGTTGTATAAATAGAAACATACCAATTATAATTACTACTCAATGTATCAATGGACCTGTTGATATGAATGTTTACTCAAAGGGTAGAAAGCAAATTGCAATGGGCATGCTAGGCCATGGAAGCGTCTGTTCCCCAGATACTGTAGTAGTCAAGACACATTGGGCATTATCAAATGACATGGACATCAGTAAAGCCATGGAGGCAAACCTCTGTGGAGAAAATAATATTTCATTGGTAGAATAGGAGGTGAAAATATGTCAAAAAACCAACAAAGCCTCGAGGAATTAAGATACAAAAGAGAGCAAGCTAGAGTTGGAGGCGGCTTGAAAAAACAAGAATCAATTCGAATGTCAGGGAGAGGCACTGCCCGAGATAGAATTTCAATGCTGCTTGACGAAGATTCATTCATTGAAATCGATTCCTTCGTCACCCACCGTACCGTAGACCATGCTATGTTTTTACACCAGACACTAGGTGATGGTGTAGTTGCTGGACATGGAACGATTGAAGGACGTAGAGTTTACTGTTTCGCTCAAGACTTCAGTGTTCATGGTGGCAGCATGGGTGAAGTTCATGCTAAGAAAATCGCTAAAATTGTCGAGATGGCAGAACGTGCAAAAGCCCCTATTATCGGAATGTGGGATGGAGGAGGACAGCGTGCACATGACGGTGTTTCGGGACTTGCTGGAACTGGAGAACTTCTTGACAGACTGGTTCAGTGTAGCGGTAGAATCCCGTTGATTAGCCTAGTATTAGGCCCAGTAGTCGGAGTTTCGGCATTGGCTGCTAGCCTAGCAGACTTCACTATTCTTGGTGAAGAACATGGGCAATTATTCCTATCCTCTCCTCTTGAAACCCCAGAGGTAATACAAGGAGAAATAGATTCACAAGGACTTGGAGGAGCAACCCTTCACGCTTCTCGCTCTGGAATTGCCTGCTTAATTGCAGATGATGAAGAAGATGCATGCTCATTGGCCACCGAGATTTTGGGATTCTTGCCAGACCACAACATGGCTGATGCACCATTCTGTGAAACCGCAGATCCGATGGATAGATTGAATCCAACTTTGGAAGAACTAGTGCCAGACAATCCAAACCGACCTTATGACATGGTCAAAGTTGTTGAAGAAATTGTTGATGACGGTATATTCCTAGAATTATTTGAAGCATATGCAGATAATATAATCATAGGATTTGCTAGACTTAACGGAAGAAGTATAGGCGTTGTAGGAAATCAACCAAAGGTTCTAGCAGGTTGCCTTGACATCGATGCATCAATCAAGGCTGCTCGCTTCATTCGCACCTGTGATGCATTCAATATCCCACTAGTAACCTTTGAAGATGTACCAGGATTCTTGCCTGGAGTAGTTCAAGAATGGGGAGGAATCATTCGGCATGGTGCAAAATTGCTATTTGCTTATGCCGAAGCAACTGTCCCAAAACTCACATTAGTAACTCGAAAAGCCTACGGAGGGGCATATCTTGCTATGTCTTGTAAGCACCTGAGAAGTGATTACAATATCGCTTGGCCAACTGCTGAACTTGCAGTCATGGGCGCTGAAGGTGCTGTCAATATTATCCATCGAAGAGAAATAAATGCCGTTGAAGAATCTGAAAAGGAAGATGTCAGATTAAGATTAGTTGGCGAGTATAAAGCCAAATTCGGAGACCCATATGTAGCAGCTAGAAACGGGTGGTTGGACGATGTTATCGAGCCTAATGAAAGTCGGTTGCGGCTTTGTCGTGCATTGAATATCCTTCGTTCCAAGCGTGAATGGAGCCCGCCAAAGAAGCACGGAAATATCCCGCTCTAATCCTTCTTTTCCTGTTGAATTCTTGAGAGAAGACCAGATGGACTTAGGTCAACATCCAGTTCTTGTTCTACAACACTGAGGTCTTGTTTATTGTCTACCCCAACAACTGCTGTAGGTGAATTACTGGAAGTTCGGATAAACAGGAATAATACCAAGATTAGAACTACTAAACCTCCAATGACGCCAATTATTATTCCCGATGATAGTTCATCACTATCCGATGCATCTTCAACTGAATCAATAATCGTAGTTTGATTGTAGAGAATGCTGGTATAAGATACAATTTCTGACGAGAACTCAGAATCTTGTATTGCAACTCTAAGTGTGACATTATCATCATGGTCATCAGGAATTAGTA